>Ga0100380_10005723_pt1 | contig 12782 bp, 14 predicted proteins | sample CryGeymeta201504_FD_80417 | JGI IMG/M metagenome (GOLD analysis project Ga0100380, IMG submission 80417) | Groundwater microbial communities from Crystal Geyser aquifers in Utah, USA - Crystal Geyser metaG 2015-04 | ecosystem: Environmental > Aquatic > Deep subsurface > Groundwater | place... | reverse complement strand
CGTGTTGCGGCTGGGCGAGGACGGGCTGGAGCTGACCGAGGTCGCGCCGGGCGTGGACATCGAGCGCGACATCCTGGCGCTGATGGGCTTTCACCCGCTGATCCGCGACGTGACCCATATGGATGCGCGAATCTTCGCCGAGGCGCCGATGGGGCTGAAGGTGGACCTGCTGCACCTCGATTTCGACGCCCGCTTCGCGCTGTCGCCCGACAACCGGACGCTGTTCATCAATTTCGAGAAGCTGCGCATCCGCAACGCCGCCGACGTGGCCGCCATCGCCGACACGGTGGAGCGGCTCTGCGCGCCGCTGACCGCCCGGGTCGATGTGATCGTGAACTACGACGGCGCCGTGATCGACGACGACGTGGTGGGCGCCTACGCCGCGATGGTGGCGGCGCTGGAGGCGCGCTTCTATGGCCGCGTCTCGCGCTACGCCGGGTCGGCGTTCATGCGCATGAAGCTGGGCGCCGCGCTCGGGTCCGGCGCCGCGCCGCACATCTTCGAGACGCGCGACGCCGCGCGCGCCTATCTCGGCATGGCGCGGGAGGCCTGAAGCGCAATCCGACCGCCGTGAGACCTGGATCGGAAAGATTGCGCGAAAAATCACAAGACCAGAGCGGCAGAACTGGCCCTGTCAGGGCTGCCGCTCTGGCCGGGCGCGTCAGTCCTTGACGATCAGCTTGCGCGGCGCGTTGGTGAGGCATTCCGGCCCGGTCTCGCCGATCACGATGCTCTCGGTGATCTCGAACCCCCAGTCCTGCATCCACAGCCCGGTCATGAAATGGAAGGTCATGCCGCTTTCCAGCACGGTCCGGTCGCCGGGGCGCAGCGACATGGTGCGCTCGCCCCAGTCGGGCGGATAGGACAGCCCGATGGGATACCCCGCGCGGTTGTCCTTTTCGACGCCGTGTTTCTTCAGGATCCTGAAAAAGGCGTTCGCGATGTCTTCGGCGCGGTTTCCCGCCTTCGCCGCCTCCAGCCCCGCCTCCATCCCCTCCAGCACCGCCGCCTCGGCGTCGAGGAAGCTCTGCGTCGGCTTGCCGAGAAACACCGTGCGCGACAGCGGGCAGTGATAGCGGCGGCGCACGCCCGCAAGCTCGAAAAACGTGCCTTCGCCGGCTTTCATCGGCGCGTCGTCCCAGGTCAGGTGCGGCGCGGCGGCGGCGGGCCCTGAGGGCAGCAGCGGCACGATGGCGGGATACTCGCCGCCCGCGCCGATGGCGGGGTCATGGCGCAGACCGGCGTCGTAGATCTCGGCGACCAGATCGCACTTGCGCATCCCCGGCTCGATCACCTCGGCGATGCGCGCGTGCATCTTCTCCACCAGTCGGGCGGCGATGCGCATGTAGGCCAGCTCCTGCGGCGACTTCACCGCGCGCCGCCAGTTCACAAGACCGGTGGCGTCGCTGAACCGCGCGTTGGGCAGATGCGCCTGAAGGCTGGCGAAGGCGCGCGCCGAGAACCAGTAGTTGTCCATCTCCACGCCGATGCGCGCGCGGCCCCAGCCGCGATCCGCGATGCGCGCGGCGAGATAGTCCATCGGGTGGCGATCCTGCGCCTGCACATAGTGATCGGGATAGCCGATGATCCCGGCGTCGCCCATGAAGCAGGTGCGCCGCGCGCCGTTGGCGTCCTGACTGCGCCCGAACCACACCGGATCGCCGTCCAGCGCCAGCAAGACGCCCTGGTGGACGTAGAACGACCAGCCGTCATAGCCGGTCAGCCACGCCATGTTGGAGGGATCCGAGCACAGCAGCAGCTCGATCCCCTGCGCCTGCATCGCGGCGCGGGTCGCGGCGATGCGCGCGGCGTATTCGTCGCGCGTGAAGTGCAGCGTCGGTTCCGCCAAGCCCATCGCGCCCCCGCCGAGAACGGCCAGCCCCCGGCCTGATCCCGAGCCACCAGCCTGATCCCGCGTCCTGCGCCCCGTCACTGCGCCGCGCCCCAGCATCTCGCTGATCCTTGGCCACAGCCGCAGGTTGAAACTATTGTTTCATAGCCACAGCTCGATATGTTAATGTGGCGTAATTAAGGCGTGATCTTGACCAGAATCAGCTTAGGGCGCCTTATCGCCGCAGTGGTATGCGTAAGCGTGTCGTCAACGTCGTAGTGCTCGATGAGTGCGTAGTTTTCGTGAAAGCCCACGCGGTTGAGTGGCGTCCGGGCGCAAATCGGGGTGGCGAACGCGTGACGCGGCGCCGCCCCGCACTGGTGCGCCGCGATCACGCGGCGTTCTCATAGGCCGCCTTAAACCTCGTCGGGGAAATGCCGCAGCACGCTGCGAATCGGGTTCGGCGCCGCCTGCCCCAGTCCGCAGATCGAGGCGTCCTCCATGGCGCGGCCGAGTTCCTCCAGCAGCGCGCGATCCCACCTCGGCGCCGTCATCAGCTTGACGGCCTTCTCGCAACCCACGCGGCACGGCGTGCACTGGCCGCAGCTTTCATCCTCGAAGAACTTCAGCAGATTCAGCGCCACGTCCTTCATGCTGTCGCGGTCTGACAGCACCACCACCGCCGCCGAGCCGATGAAGCAGCCGTGCGGTTGCAGCGTGTCGAAGTCGAGCGGGATGTCGTCCATGCTTGCGGGCAGGATGCCGCCCGAGGCCCCGCCCGGCAGATAGGCCTTGAAGGCGTGCCCCTCGGCCATGCCGCCGCAGAAATCGTCGATCAGGCGGCGGATGGTGATCCCCGCCGGCGCCAGCTTGACCCCCGGCTCACGGACGCGGCCCGAGACCGAGAACGCGCGCAAGCCCTTGCGCCCGTTCTCGCCGTGGTCGCCAAAACACCCCGGCCCCTCGGCGGCGATGCGCGTGACCCAGCACAGCGTCTCGACATTGTGCACCAGCGTCGGGCGCCCGAACACGCCTGACTGCGCCACATAGGGCGGGCGATGGCGCGGCAGGCCGCGCTTGCCCTCGATCGATTCGATCATGGCGCTTTCTTCGCCGCAGATATAGGCGCCCGCGCCGCGGCGAAGGTCGATATGGCCCGGCGCGACAAGGCCCTCCGCCTCAAGCCGCGCGATCTCGCGGCGCAGGATCGCCAGCACGGCGGGGTACTCGTCGCGCATGTAGATGAAGCAGCGCTCGGCCGCGATCACCTCGGCGGCGATCAGCATCCCCTCAAGGAACACATGCGGTTCGCGCTCAAGCCACCAGATGTCCTTGAACGTGCCCGGCTCGCCCTCATCGCCGTTCACCGCCAGATAGCGCGGGCCTTGCGCCGCGCGCAAAAAGCCCCACTTGCGCCCCGCCGGAAACCCCGCCCCGCCCATGCCGCGCAGACCTGCGGCCTGCACCGCCTCCTGCACCGCGTCGCGGCTGATCTCGCCCGCGCGCAGCGCCTTGAGCGTCGCGTAGCCGCCGGCGGCGACATAGGCGTCGAAGTCCTGAAAGGCGGGCGTCGCCGCGTGGGTCTCACCGGCCGCCACCGCCGCCGCCACCTTTGCGGGCGTGGCGTGGCCGATATGGTTGTGGCCCACCTCCAGCACCGGCGCGGCGTCGCAGCGGCCCATGCACGGCGCGCGCAGCACCCGCACGTCCCCCGGCCCATAGGTCGCGGCGAGGTCGCGCAACAGCGCCTCGCCGCCCGCCAGCGCGCAGGAGATGCTGTCGCACACCCGGATGGTCAGCGCGGGCGGCGCGGCCTCGCCCTCGCGCACCACGTCGAAATGGGCGTAGAAGGTCGCGACTTCATAGACCTGCGCCTGCGACAGCCGCATCTCCTCGGCCAGCGCGCACAGATGCGCGGCGCTCAGATGGCCGTGGGCGTCCTGGATCAGGTGCAGGTGCTCGATCAGCAGATCGCGCCGCCGGGGGCGGTCGCCCAGCAGGCGGCGCACCTCGGCCAGCGCCGCGTCGTCGGGCTGACGGCCCTTGGGCTGGGTGCGGCCCTTGCCCTTGCCCGATTTCCATACGCCCGGCTTGTCGTCCAGCGGAGACATTGCGCCACCTCGCTCCAGTTTCTATCCTGTATCCTGCGCCGCCGCGCGCCGTCAGTCCGAGAGAGCGACCCCGTGAAAAGCCTGCTCCGCGCCGCCGCGCTCCTGCCCTGCCTCGCCCTCGCCGCGCCCGCCGCCGACCTGCAACCGGGCGACGAGGAGATATCGCTCAGCGAGTGGCGCGAGATGACCGAGGGTCGCACCGTGTGGTATTCGCTGAACGGCGTCCACTGGGGCAAGGAGTATTTTCACCCCGGCGGCGCCAGCGCGACCTTCGTCGGCGCCGAGGGGATGTGCGCCACCGCGCCTTGGGCCTATGCGGATGGCCTGTATTGCTTTTCCTATACGGGGATGGACTGTTTTCGCCACGTCCGCCGCGACGGCCAGCTTTTCGCCCTGCCGCTGTCGGACGGCGCGGCGCAGCAGATCGAACGGATCACCGACGGCCCGCTATCGTGCGAGCCGCCGCTGTCGAGCTAAGCCGCGCCGAAGACAGCCGTCACGGATGCACGATCATCCGCTTGTAGAGCCGCCATGTGGCGTGGCCCAGCACCGGCATCACCACGATCAGCCCCAGGAAGAACGGCGCCCACGACACCGCCAGCGCCACCGCCACGAACAGGCCCCACCCCGCCAGCGGCACAAGATTCTTGGCCACCGCCGACACCGACAGCGCCACGGCGGTCACCGGATCGACGTTTTTCTCCAGCATGTAGGGAAACGACACCACCGTGATCGAGAACACCACGAAGGCGAAGGCGGCGCCGACCGCGTTGCCGACCAGCAGGAAGCTGAAGCCGCGCGTGGTGGTGAACAGATCGGCCAGCAGCGCGTTTATCGGCAGCGGCGACAGGCCGTAGAACAGCGCATAGATCATCAGCGCCATCCGCAGCCAGACGAACAGCGCGAACAGCAGGATGAAGCCGAGAAAGAAGATATTCACGTTGGTCGTGGCGCGCTGGATGCTGAACAGGTCGCTCACGCCCACGCTGCGGCCCGCGTCGCGGCGGCGGCTGCCCTCGTAAAGCCCCATCGCGGCGAACGGCCCGATCAGCGCGAACCCCGCCAGCATCGGGAAGATCAGCACCACCATGTCGGCGCGCAGCGCCAGCCACAGCATCGCCATGCCGCCCAGCGCGAAGAAGGCGCCGATGGTCATGCCGAACGCGGGCATGGCGCGGAAATCGTCGGCGCCTTCGCGCAGCGCCATGGTGATGTCGTCAACCGTGATGCGCCTGATCTCCGAGGCGGGCGCGCGCGCGCCGCCTGCGCCGGACGCCGTCCCGCCTGTGTTCGCCTCCACACCCGCCATCGTCGTCTCCCCGCTTGTCTTGTCGCGACAGGATAACGGATAGGCGCGCGCCGCGCCATGCGCGTGACGCGCGCCCTTCGCCGCGCGCTCTGCGACGAATTGCGCCCCCGAGCGCGCCGGGTTAGCGTCATGGCCATGAAACGCCGCATCATCTTCGCGCTGTGCCTGGTCGCGGCGACCGCGTCGGCGCAGGAGACGCCGCAGGAAGAACCGCAGTAAGAACCGCAGGAAGAACCGCGGGAAGCGCCATTGGGGGCGGCCGACTGGCGCGCCTACGCCGAGGGCTGGACGCTGCATTTCGAGGACAGCGGCGCGGCTTTCGGCGCCGAGACCTATCTGCCCGGCGACGCGGTGATCTGGAAACCCGAGGGCGGCGCCTGCGCGCACGGCTACTGGACCGAGGCGCAGGGGCGCATCTGCTTTCTGTATCAGGACGGCGTGGCCTGCTGGCGGATGTTTCGCGACGGCGACGGCGTGCTGGCGCGGCCCGCCGACGGCGGCGGGCCGTCGTTGCGCGTCGCCCGGCGCGACCGCGCGCCGCTGATGTGCCCTGAGACGCCCGCCGTGTGAACCCGCCGTGTGAACCGGGGTCTGTCGGGCGGCGATGGTTGGTCGGCGGCGCGTGGTCGGCGGCGGCTCAGAGCAGCTCGAACCCGTCGTCGCGCGCGCACGGGCGCAGCCCGGCCAGCCCGTCCGCCAGCCTGCGCACCTTGATCAGACGCCGCGCCGCCGCCGCGTCGATGGCGCCCAGGCCGTCGGCGGCCCGCGCCAGCGCGCCGATATAATCCGCCAGCCCGTCGATGTGCTGGATCAGCCGGTCAAGCTCCTGCAAGCCGCGCAGCTCCGCCAGATCGCGCGGGTTGGAGGTGGTGATGAGCGACCCCACCGCCGTCTCCACCGCCGTCGCCGCCGAACACAGCGCGCGCAGTTCGCGCGAGGCGTTGTTCAGCAGCTCCGCCACCGGCACATGCTCGGGGCCGCCGCGGTCGCGCGGGTCGGAAAGGATGCTCATCGCGCCAGCCTCCATCAGAACAGTTCGACCTCGCCCACCGGCGCGCGGGGCGCGGGCGGCGGCGGGGGCGGCGGCGGCGCGTCGGCCTGCAGCATGATCTGCCGCGCGCGGCCCGAGGCGGGCCAGTATTCGATCCGCCGCCCCTGAGCGCCGCCCACGCTGCCGCCCAGATAAGCGATGCCCTCATCGCGCAGGAATTTTTCAGCGAAGGCCACGTTGCGCGCGCCCACCGCGTAGCGGCCCGACATGAAGGCGCAGCCGCCGAACAGCTTGGCCTCCAGCCGGTCGCGGCGCGCGCCCTGTTTCAGCAGGCCGTTGACCAGCAGCTCCATCAGATGCACGCCATAGCGCTCCGCCTCGCCGCGCTTCGCCGCCTCGCCGCCGTCGGGCAGCAGAAAGTGGTTCATGCCGCCGACGCCCGCCTGCGGGTCGCGGATGCAGGCCGCGACGCAGGAGCCGAGCACGGTGGTCAGCACCATTTCGGGGTCGCGCGAGACGACCCATTCACCCTGGATCACCGTGATCCGCTGGCTGAGCGCGGCGGGCTGCATCAGTCCAGCGAGCCGACGATGGCCTCGATGCACGCCTTCATCTTGGGCGCGTCCACGGGCTTTTCCAGATAGTTGTTCATGCGAAACGCCTTGCCGCGCTCGATCAGCGTGGCGTCGCTGCGCCCGGTCACCAGGATGAAGCCGACCTGCGCGGTCGGCTCGTAGCCGCGCAGCTTCTCCAGCAGCTGCAGACCGTCGAGCTTGGGCATGTTCATGTCGGAGATCACCAGATGGCGCGGTTTTTTCGTCAGCCCGTGCAGGGCCTCCTCGCCGTTCTTGTAGATCTCGATGTTGCGCAGGCCGATCTCCTCAAGCGCCGCGACCAGCAGGCCGCGGCTCACCGAGGTGTCATCGACGACGGCGACCTCGAGCATTTCCTTCAGCGCCATCAGATCGCCTCCCTGACTGAAATTTCCGGTGTGAAGATCGCATCGGCGATGGCGCCGAGCGGTGTGGCGTGGTCCACGGCGCCGATCTCCAGCGCCGCGCGGGGCATCCCATAGACGGTGCTGCTGTCGCGGTCCTGCGCGATGGTGCGCCCGCCCGCCGCGCGGATTGCGCGCAAACCCTCGGCGCCGTCGCGCCCCATCCCGGTCAGCAGCGCCGCCACCACATGCGGAACGCCCGCCCGCGCGATCGAGGCGAAGGCGACATCGACCGAGGGGCGATGGCGGTTGACCGGCTCGGTGGGCGTCAGCCGCACGCGCCGCGCAGGGCTCCACTGCACCTCCAGATGCGCCGGACCGCCGGGGGCGACATAGACGCAGCCCCGCTCCAGCGGCGCGCCGTCCCAGGCCTCGCGCACCGTCGGCGCGCACAGGCTGTCGAGCCGCGCGGCGAAGCTGGCGGTGAACAGCGCGGGCATATGCTGCACCACCACCGTCGGCGGCGTGTCGGCGGGAAAGCGCGACAGCACGCGGACCAGCGCCTCGACGCCGCCGGTGGAGGCGCCGATGGCGATCAGGCTGACGCCCTGGGCGCCGCGCGCCAGCTGCGAAGGCGACGCCCCCGGCGAAGGCGCGGGCCGGGCGGGATGCGCGCGCCGCGCCGCGCCTGCGCGCCGCACCCGTTCACGCAGCGCGGAATAGCTCTCGGCCGGGCCGTTGCGCGCGTCCGCCACCAGAACCGGCGCGCCGCCCTCCGCCGCCGCGCGCTCCAGCAGCGCCCGGCCCCCGGGGTCGGCGGCGCTGGCGTAGAGCAGCACCACATCCGGCGCCAGCGCCGCGATCAGGTCCACGGCCTCGACGGCGGAGGCGCAGCGCGCCAGCACCTCGATCGCCGGATCGGCGCCGATGGCCGCCGCAGTGGCGCCGCCCGCCGCCGGGCCGTCCGCCACGAACAGGACGCGGACCGGGCGCTTCATCATGCCGCCCCGCTGCGGGTGTAGGCGGTCACGCCGTCGCTGAGCAGCAGCGCCGCCGCAGGCCCGCCGATCCGCTCGGAATGGCCGATGCACAGGCGGCCGCCCGGCGCCAGCAGCGCGGCGATGCGCGACCAGATCATGCATTGCGTCGGTTCGTCGAAATAGATCGCCACGTTGCGGCAGAACACCACGTCGAAGCGGCCCTTCATCGGCCAGTCGCCCATCAGGTTCAGTTCGCGAAAGCTGATGAGCTGTCGCAGCGCGGGCGCCGCCTCGGCCATGCCGCCTTCGACCTCCGCGAACCAGCGCCGCCGCAGCGGCTCGGGCGCGTCGCGCAGCGCCTCCGCCGGGTAGCGCCCGGCGCGGCCTTCGGCCAGCACGCGGGGGTTGATGTCGGTGGCGAGAATCCTCACGTCGGCCTGCGCCGCCTCGGGCCATGCCTCCAGCACGCACAGGGCGATGGAATAGGGCTCCATGCCGGTCGAGCAGCCCGCCGACCAGATCCGCACCCGCCCCCCCGCCTTCGCCCGCGCGATCAGCGGCGCCAGCGTCTTGCGGCGCAGGTCCTCGAAGTGGTGCGGCTCGCGGAAAAAGCGGGTGACGTTGGTGGTCAGCGCCGACAGCATGTGGCCGCGCTCCTCCGCCGCCGGGTCGGCGATCAGCGCGCAGTATTCCCTGAACGTGGTCATCCCCAGCGCGCGCACCCGCTTGGCCAGCCGGGAATAGACCAGCGGCTCCTTGGCGCGCGGCATCTCGATCCCGGCCTCGGCGTGCAGCAATTTGGCGATCATGGAGAATTCCGCGTCCGAGAACGCGAATTCGCGCGGCGCCGCCTCGCGGGCGGCGTCGGCGGCGGCCATGGCCGCGACGTAGGGAGAGGCGAGGCTCACGCCGCCTCGCGCTGGTCGTGCGGCAGCACCTGATCCAGCTCGATCAGGCTGATCATGCGGCCCTCCATGGCGAACACGCCCTTGACGAACTGGCGCGTGGTCTCGGAGGCCACGTCGGGCGTGGGGCGCATCTGCTCGGGCGTCACCGTCAGGATGTCGGAGACCGCATCGACCAGCAGCCCCACCACCTGTTCGGCGATCTGCACCACGATGGTCACGTGCCGCTCGGTGGGCGCGGCGGCGCCCAGACCCAGCCGCGACGACAGATCGACGATCGGCAGCACCGCGCCGCGCAGGTTGATGACGCCCTGCACGAAGGCCGGCGCGTGCGGCAGGGTGGTGGCGGGCGTCCAGCCCCTGATTTCGCGCACCGCCATGATGTCCACGCAATATTCCTGCGCGCCGATGCGGAATGCGACCAGTTCGATGGGCGCGGCGGAGGTGGTGTCCCTGGTGTCGGTCATCGGGTTCATCCTGCTGCTGCGAGAAGGGGTTCGGAGGCGGCGCCGCGCGCGCGGGCGACCAGCGCATCCACGTCGAGGATCAGCGCCACGCGCCCGTCGCCGAGGATGGTGGCGGCGGCGACGCCCGGCACGCGGCCGTAGTTGGTCTCAAGGCTCTTGATGACGACCTGGCGCTGGTCCTGGATCGCATCGACGACCAGCGCGCTGCGCCCGCCGCCCTCGCTCTCGACCAGCAGCGCCACGCCCTTGTCGCCGCCGACCACGCGCCGGTGCGGGCGAAAGCCCAGTTCGGCGGCGGTGTCGATGATCGGCACGAAGCCGTCGCGGTCGGCGATCACGGCGTTGCTGGCGCCGAAGGCGCGCAACCGTCCTGCGTCGAGGCTCATGGTCTCGACGATGGCGCTGAGCGGCGCCACCAGCGTCTGGCCGTCCACCGTCACCACCATGCCGTCGAGCACCGCCAGCGTCAGCGGCAGCGACAGCGTGAACTCCGAGCCATGGCCACGCTTCGATTTCAGGAAGATCCGCCCGCTCAGCGCATGGATCGAGCGTTTCACCACATCCATGCCGACGCCCCGCCCGGAGATGGCGGAGATCTTTTCGGTGGTCGAAAAGCCGGGCAGGAAGATCAGGTTGTCGATCTCGCTTTCGGTCAGCTGGGCGTCGGCGGCGACCAGACCCTTGCCGATGGCGATGGCGCGCACCTTGTCACGGTTCACGCCCGCGCCGTCGTCGCTGATCTGGATCACCACACGGCCCGAGCGGTGCGCGGCGGACAGGCGCACCACGCCCTCCTCGGGCTTGCCTGCGGCCAGCCGGTCGGCGGGGCTCTCCAACCCGTGGTCGATGGCGTTGCGGATCATGTGGGTGAGCGGGTCGGCGAGCCGCTCGACCACGGTCTTGTCCACCTCGGTCCACTCGCCCTCGGTGACCAGCCGCACCTTCTTGCCGGTGGCGTCGGCGACTTCGCGCACGATGCGGCTCATGCGCTGGAACAGCGGCTTGAGCGGCTGGGCGCGGATCGCCATCACGCTTTCCTGAATCTCGCGCGTCAGCTGGTCAAGCTCGTCCAGCCCGCCCGAGACCGCCGGATCGCGCGCGCCATCGGCGCCCTGCACCGCCTGCGCCAGCATCGCCTGATTGATCACCAGCTCGCCCACCAGGTTGATCAGCCGGTCCACCCGGTCGAGATCGACGCGGATCGTCGCGGGCGCCGCGGTGGCGGCGGCGCGCTGGGCGGCGGCCTCCTCCGCCGCGCGGGCGGGGTCGGCGGGTTTGGCTGCGGTCTTGTCGGCGGCGGGCGGGTCGGCGGCTGGCGCGGCTGCCGACGGATCGGCGGGCGCATCTTTCGGCGCCGGGCGCAGCGCGTTCAGGATCGCCGCCGGGTCCGGCGCCGCCGCAGCTTCAGCGGCGGGCGCGGCCTCGCGGCGGATCACGAGGTCGCAGTCCTCCTCGCAGAACTCGAACACCTCGCGCACCGCCTGTTCGTCGCGATCGGTGACAAGGCGGATGTCGAAGCCCAGACAGGCGCCATGCGGGTCGAGCGCATCGAGCGGCGGCACTTCCGACAGATCGCAGGTGACGCGCATGGCGCCGAGGCGCTCAAGCTCACGCAGCAGCACCACCGCGTCGTTGGCCTTCTCATAAAGCTCGATGCGCGGGCGGAACAGGATGCGCAAGCCGCCGCCGGCCTGTGCGTCTTCGGCGGCGGGCGCGGGCGTCAGCGACGGCAGCGCCATCGGCTGCGGCGTGAACGCCATCGGCTGCGGCGTGAAGGCGAGCGGCTGCGGGGTGAACGCCAGCGGCTCGGGCGTGAAACCGGCGGGCGCGGCGGCTGAGACGGGGGCCGCCTTCTCCTTGCCGCAGAACCCCGCGATCTCATCCGCCAGCCCGCGCCACAGCGCCGCGTCCACGTCGTCGCCGTTGCGCGCCGCACTCACCAGATCGGCGAGCACGTCGGAGGCGCGCAGCATCGCCTTCATCAGCGAAGGGCCGGCCTCCAGCTTGTCGCTGCGGATCTCGTCGAGCGCGGTCTCGAACACATGGGCGAAGCTGACCAGCGTCGTCAGCTTGAACGCCCCGGCGCCGCCCTTCACCGAATGCACCGCGCGAAACACGGCGTTCACCGTCTCGCTGTCGGTGGCGCCGTCCTGCATCTGCAGAAGGCCCGACTCCAGCTCGGCGAGCTGTTCGTCGCATTCCTCGAAAAAAGTCTGGCGAAGCTGGGCGAGCGCGTCGCTGGACATGAACTTTCTCCCCCTCAGGCCGCGACGCGGCGCACGACGTCCACCAGCCGGGTCTGCTCGAACGGCTTGGTGATCCAGCCGGTCGCCCCGGCGGCGCGGGCGCGGTTCTTCAGCGCGGCGTCGCTCTCGGTGGTCAGCACGAGGATCGGCACGCCCGCGAGGCGGCCGTCCTTGCGCACCGCCTCGATGAAGCCGAAGCCGTCGAGGTTGGGCATGTTGATGTCGGTCACGATCACGTCGGGCCGCTCGCCTTTCAGCGCCTCCAGCCCCAGCAGGCCGTCGGCGGCCTGGATCACGCGATAGCCGCTCTCCTCCAGCGTCACGCGCAGCATGTCGCGCATGGTGCGGCTGTCGTCCACGGTCAGAACGGTCTGGGTCATGCGGCTGCGTCTCCGTGGGTCAGGCTGTCCGGCGTCAGGCCCATCAGGCGCAGCGCCTCGGCAAGTTCGGGGGATGGCTCGATCAGGGTGAGCCGGGCCTTGTCGGCGCGCCAGGTGGCGGCGGCGGACAACAGCACCTGCGCGCACTGCCCGCCCAGCCGCTTCACCTGCGCGGCGTTGATCTCGACCGGGCCGCCGCGCAGTGAGCGCAGGCTGTCCAGCAGCCCCGGCGCCGCTGCGGCGTCCAGCGTCTCCGGCAGGGCGAGCGCGCGCGGCGCGGCGGGTTTGGCGCGCGCCATCTCAGAACTCCTCCCAGCCCGCGTCGGCGCCGCTGGCGGCGGCGGCCTTGCGGGGCGCAGGCGCAGCGCGCTTCGGCGCGGGCGCGGCCTTGTGCGCGGCCTTGTGCGCTGCGGGACGCAGCGGCGTGACGGTGGCGGCGGGCGGCGCCGTGGGCGCAGCCGCGCTGGCGGCGCCGACGGACGCGGGCCGCGCGCGGGTGCGGAAGGCGCCGACAAGGCGGGCGAACTCGTCGGTCTGCGCCGACAGCGCGCGCACCGAGGCCGTGACTTCCTCGACCATCGCGGCGTTCTGCTGGGTGATCTGATCCATCTGGCCGACCGCGCCG
>Ga0100380_10005715_pt1 | contig 12790 bp, 13 predicted proteins | sample CryGeymeta201504_FD_80417 | JGI IMG/M metagenome (GOLD analysis project Ga0100380, IMG submission 80417) | Groundwater microbial communities from Crystal Geyser aquifers in Utah, USA - Crystal Geyser metaG 2015-04 | ecosystem: Environmental > Aquatic > Deep subsurface > Groundwater | place... | reverse complement strand
AGAGCTTGTTTTTTCTCTTTTTCTATAGCCGATTTTGCTTCAGCAATAAGTTTATCAGCATCTTCTTTTGCTTTAATTTTAATTGTTTCACGTGCTTTTTCTGCATCATCAATAGCTTCACGGCGTATTTTTTGAGCAGCAAGTTCTGCATCTCTTAACGCAGCTTCATTATCTTTTGAAACTTGTTCAGCACGTTTCAGGGCAACTTGAGCAGCTTCGAGGGATTCCTTGATATTATTTTCACGATCCTGTAATGCACCGAGAATAGGTTTCCACGCAAATTTTGCAAATACGATTACAAAAAGTGTAAACGTAATGAAAATCCAAACGAATAAACCGATATCAATAGATAACAAACCGCCGCTTGCAATGATGACTGAAATCATAGTTCTGCTTTATTTTACAGATGAATGTGAAAGAGCTCTTTATGGGAGCTCTTATATATTTTTCTAGCTATCTAAGATTACTTTGTAGCTAACAAGAAGCATATTACTTCACCGAAGAGAGCAACACCCTCGATAAAAGCCGCAGAAATAAGCATAGATGTACGAATATCGTTTGAAGCTTCAGGCTGACGAGCTGTGCCTTCCATGGCAGATTTACCAATCATACCAATGCCGACACCTGCACCTATTACAGTAATTCCAGCACCAAGTCCAGCATCTAAATAAGCCATTTCCATTTTATTTTCTCCTGTAAAGATTTGTAAGTGTTTGTAGGTTAGTTTTGTTTAATGAGATTCATGCTCATGATCATGTTCATGCTCAGCTACTGCCATACCTATAAATAACGCAGAAAGCATTGTAAATATGTAAGCTTGAAGAAAAGACACAACGACTTTAATCATAAAAATAAAAAGAGCAAATGCAATGATAATTGGCGATGTGCCATAGGCAACAGCATCTCCAAATAAATTAGCAAATACGAAAATCAATCCGATAATACTATAAACCAATACTTTTCCAGACGCCATATTAGCGAAAAGACGTATTGCCAATGCAAAAGGTTTTGTAATTAATCCGACTAATTCAACTGGTAATAAAATTAGTCTAATTGGAGTTGGAACCCCAGGGAACCAAAATATATGCATCCAATGATCTTTTGATGCAAATATCTGTGTAACTAAAAAAGTCATAGTTGCTAATGCAGCAGTTATCGTAACATCAGCAGTTGATGAAACTCCAAAAGGCATTAACCCAAATAAATTCATAAATAGAATCATGAAAAATGCGGTTAATAAATATGGAGTAAAGAATAAATATTTTTTTTCACCAATATTAGGGCGAGCTAAATCGTCTCTAACAAATAAAATCAATGTTTCAAACATATTTTGAAATGTACCCTTTGGCTCAGAAGTACGACCAATACCAGAAGCATATTTTGATTTTAGAGGGAAAGCGATTAATCCGAGAACAATACCTGATAACAAAAAGAAGGCTAAATGCGAGCTTAATGAGAAATTATAATCTATATGACCACCATCTTCTCTAACAAGGTGATATGCGATAGGCTTAATAACTCCGTTTACAATTTTCTTATCTGCATTTGGATGAGCTAAATAATGCTCATCAGTATATCCTTGGTTACTGTTAATTGCAGCTGTTGTTGATGAGAAAAAATGCCATCCATCTTGATCTTTAAACAACAATGGCAATTCCAACTTACCGATTGGTGTAAAATCTAAATAGGAGTGATTTTGAAGTTTTCCTAAAATATCAACTTTATTATTCGACTCTTCCACAGCCTTAACAGGCGCAACAATTACTAGAGCTAGCAATAGATTAAAGAGTAAGATGTAGGAGTATTTTTTACTTGCCATCATTGGCTACACTGACTTTTTTTTAGATTTTGAGTTCAAAAGAATCATTTCCTGCACAGATTTGCAAATATACGAAACAAAAAGGGATATGATAAAGCCAATTTTATCAATAGGAGCAAATTTCAGTATCATAAAGATAAATGCGGACAATGCTAATAGACGTAAGCCCATGGAGCCGAATACTTTCTGCATAAATACTGAGAATTCAGCAGTAAAATATTTTTCAATATAATAATAGCCTACCATTACGTTAACAGTGGTTAAGACTAAAGCCAATATTCCACCGATTAGACCTGGTGTACCTTGAACTTTATATAAAGGATATGCTCCCAAAGCAAAGAGGAATACATCCATCAACAATATATTTCTAATAAAATGCTTCATTTTTTTAAAATAACTCTTTTATAAACAAGCCAAAAAGAACTAACAAAACCAAACAAGGCACCGGAAACGATTCCCCAAGGTGATATAGTCCAAACACTCTCTAAATAGTATCCACCTAAAACAGGTAGAATCATCGTCAATGCCATTTCAATGCCTAAGCTCATTAAATTAGCATATGAAGTAAAGCTAACTTTTGGTTTATTATTATTTTGCATTTGCTGCTTTCGCGGCATTCACGTCTTTTAAATTTAATTTTCCATTCTGATTTAGAATTTCAGCTGACATTTTACAGGCTCCATCAAAGCGAGCACCTTCTTCAACCAATAATGATTTTGTAGTAATATCGCCTTTTACTACTGCTGTCTGTCTAAGAACAAGTTTTTCTGAAACAATTAACTCCCCTTCAATTGTACCAGCAACATCGGCCTCTTTACCAATAACACTACCTGATATAAATCCACCAGAAGAGATAATTACTTTTCCTTTTGATTCAATTGTGCCATCCAATTTACCAGAAATTCGAATATCAGTGTTCGTTTTTAAAACTCCAGTAATTTCGGTTCCTTGTGAAATCATATTGATATTTGGAATACCGCGGGCTTCTTCTTTCATGGGAATTGATTTTTGTGATTTTGAAAACATTAATTTAATAATAAATAGGGTTCAGGGTCTAATGCAATACCATTTCGCCAGATTTCTATGTGGGTATGAGGCCCAGTATTTATAACACCAGACATTCCTAACACTCCAATAGCATCTCCTTTTAAAACTACATCACCTTCTTTTTTTAATAGAGAACTGCAATGCTTAATTACTGTAATATAACCATCTCCATGCTGAATTTGTATTGTATTACCATAATTGATTGACCAATCAGCTGTTATGACTACACCATCAGCAATTGATTTTACTAAACTTCCTTTTGATGATGCAATGTCTATTCCGAAATGCTTTTTTTTTGCATCAAACTTTTGTGTCAATGTTCCTAAAACTGGTGCAGGAGCAGGAAAAACTGGGACAGTTGAAAACTTCTCAGAGTAAATAATTTTGTCTGACTCAATCAGACTTACTTTATCTAATTGACTCACATCAATTGAGCTATTTGGACTTTCTTCAAAATCAGTTTCATCTAAATATTCACGAAATTTAGTTTCGTAATCACTTATTTGAAAAGTAGTATCTGATTCAGAAATAAGCACATCTTGAATTGTTCTGAGTAACTTGTCTCTTTTTTTCAAAGAATCACTTAAAATCTCCATTCTTGTAGATAAATCCTTTGTAATTCTTCTAATTTCAGCATCTTCACGATCAAACAAAGTATAACCTAAAGGAGTTACTGCTAATACAGTATATCCTATTGCTACAAAAAAAACGACAATGTAAACCATTAACTGAAAAAGTCTTTTTGAAAAAAAAGAAAAGGATTCTGGTTCAGCAGGTTTGTTTTCCTGAACAAGAATAAGAGTAATCTTTTTGTTTCTTACTCCAAATAAAACTTTCAGAAATTTGAACATGTACTTTTGAAAAGTTTACTATTTGTCTGAATAAAATTTATGTGAGTTTAAATAACTGCGAATTTGAGCTTATTAAGTAGCTAAATCACGATAAACTAGCACAATATCGAAAATTGAGCCCAAATATACTTGATACATTGGCTTTTCACTAAACGAATCTATTTATCTCAATTATTTGACCACTAGATATTAGTATTCCTAATTAACATTAGCTTGATTATAGACAAAAAATCAAAATCAATTTATTTTATTAGTTCATAAATAATGGGCTCTTGCGCTTGCCAATTGTATTTCTCAGCTAATTGAGTTGCTGCTTTTGTCATTTGAGAATACGACTCTGAGTCTGATAATATGGTCATTCCATTAAACCATTGATCAATACTTGCTTGGTTTTGTAACAAAATACCATTTCCAAATTCTTTTACAATTGGAGACATTTGTGGTAAATCGGAACAAACAACAGGGATTCCAGCCATAGCATATTCAAATAATTTATTTGGAAGAGCTAATCGAAGACTTTCAGTTAAAGGCTCGATGTAACACAAACCGGCATCTGCAGATACTGTCCATTCAGCTAGTTCTAGATATGGAACAGGTTCCGATTTATAAACTTGATTCGAAATCCCTAATCGATCAATTTCTAGCTTTATTTCATGCCAATGTCTTCCACTTCCTAAAATACATAACACCCAATTTGGGAAATTTCCTAAAACCTGAATAAATGGCTCTAACCCTCTTCCTGGATGAATCATTCCTTGGTATATCATTATTTTTTTTTCGCTTGAAATACGAAAATGAGAACGTAATTTGTCAGTTCTTTTTAATGCTTGATAGTTTGGCAAGTTCATTATTACTGAAGGTTCTTCGATATCATAAAATTGGGCGATGTATTCTGAATCCATTTTCCCAGATGTGAAAATAACATCAGTTCGTTTTATGAAGAATCTCTCGATTTCAGTTATAAACCATTGTTTTAATGGATGACCCACATTTGTACCTAATGCAGAATAAACTTCTCTTGAATCATAAAAAACCTTTGAGTTTTTAGTTTTCCCCCAAATCAACAATGGTAAAGAGTATAAATCCATTGCCCAGTATTTTTTGGCTTTTAAACCTTTGAGTATTTTAAGCAATTCAATTCCAAATAAAAACCACAGCTTAAACATGCGATTATACTTTGGAAAAACAATAGTTTGAATGGATAAAAACTCAGATTTTTTTAAAAAATTATTCTGGTGCCCTATTCCAATAATTAAAACTGATTCACTTTGTTTAACTAAGGTTTGAGCAAGATTTAGTGTTCTAGCATCATTTTCAACAGGCCCCATAACAACTAGAAGATGATCAACTTGATGTATTTCTTTCATCTAATTTCTTTTATTAAGGCTAATGTTAATAGTATTCTAATTCCGAATCTGGTCAAAAGTCCTGGCTTTTCATTATCCAATATTTCAGCTAAGTAATTTAAATTATTGAATTTTATGAAACTTAATTTCTTAAGCTTTGAATAGTTAAAATAGTCCTGATTATTAGGATAACGCTTTATGAGATTCTGCAATAAATTGCTCGAAAAAAGCTCATATTGAGAAACAGCCTGTTTAACTGTTTTTGATTCCAAACCAAATGATATAGCATTCGGTAAATAGGTTAAAGATTTGAAACCGAATTGAATCAATCGAAATGCAAATTCTGCATCTCCGCCATATTCTTTGATTGACTCATCCATAAGTCCGACATCTACAAAAACTTCTTTTCTAAACCCTGTATTTGCGGAAATATAATACCTAGAATCAATTTTTCGCTTTGATAAATTTGTGTTATATCCTCTTGAATTATAATAATCTACCCAAGGATTTTCATAATTCGTAAAATGAACTCTTCCAATTGTTATTGGAGAACTTTTTAGTTCAGATAGGTGTGTATCAATCCAATCTTTATTCACTTGTAGATCAGAATCTAAAAACAAAATAAAAGACTGTTTTGAAATTCGAAGTGCTAAATTTCTTGTAGACTGTCTCCCCTTGTTCTTTTTATCTGCGTGTTCTAAAACTTCAAATTGAAAACTATATTTTGCTGATTCTAGATATTCTTTTGTTCCATCAGTTGATCCATCTATACAAATGTAAACCGTAAAATCAGAAACAGTCTGAGCTTCAAGAGAACTCAGACATTGTTTCAGAGAATCAAGATTATTATATGTTGGAAGGATAACTGCAACTGAGTTAGGCACAATACTTAGCTAACTGAATAATTTGGAGATTCTTTAGTAATAGTTACTGAATGCGGATGACTTTCACGCATGCTTGCAGGTGAAATTTTAACAAAAGTCGCTTTTTTCAACACTGAAATGTCTGCAGCTCCACAATATCCCATTGATGCTTTTAAACCACCAACCATTTGATAAATCACTTCAGATAAATGTCCTTTGTATGGAACACGACCTTCAATTCCTTCTGGAACTAGTTTATTAATATCGTCTTCAACATCTTGGAAATATCTGTCTTTACTACCTTGAGCCATTGCAGAAATACTTCCCATTCCACGATAGGACTTAAATTTTCTACTTTCGTAAATAATTGTTTCACCTGGAGCTTCATCAACTCCTGCAAACATTGATCCAAGCATTACTGCATCAGCCCCTCCTGCTAAGGCTTTCGGGATATCGCCAGTTTGTTTAATTCCACCATCGGCAATTAGACCAATTCCATTACTATTAGTAAAATCTGCAACTTCCATAATTGCAGATAATTGAGGAACACCAACTCCTGTTACGACACGAGTTGTACAAATTGAACCTGGGCCAACTCCAACTTTAACGATATCAGCACCATGATCTGCAAGGGCTTTTGCAGCTTCTTTTGTGGCAATATTTCCACCCATTACTGCTAAAGAACCATATCTTTTTTTGATTGAAGCAACCATATCAAGAACGCCTTTTGAATGTCCGTGAGCGGTGTCAACTGTAATTAAATCAACACCAGCATCTACTAAAGCATCTACTCTATCAATTGTATCTGGGGCAATTCCAACAGCAGCAGCAACTCTTAAACGACCGATTTCATCTTTACACGCATTTGGGAAATTTTTCTTTTTCTCGATGTCTTTGAATGTAATTAAACCTACAAGGCGTTTAACATCATCAACGATTGGTAATTTTTCGACTTTATATTGTTGAAGAATTTTTTCTGCTTCTTCTAGATTTGTACCTATTTTGGCTGTAATCAAATTCTTTGTAGTCATGATTTTGCCAAGAGCTTTGCTACCATCGGTTTCAAAGCGTAAATCACGATTAGTAACAATTCCCAATAAAAGCTTTTTTTCATCTACTATTGGAATTCCACCAATTTTATGTCGTCTCATTAAGGCTCTTGCATCTGCTACTGTTGCCATTGATGGCAAAGTAACCGGATCTACAATCATTCCACTTTCAGATCTTTTTACCAAACGAACATGTTCTGCCTGATCTTCAATAGACATATTTTTGTGAAGCACTCCGATTCCGCCTTCTCTAGCTAAAGCGATTGCCAATCGATATTCTGTAACAGTGTCCATGGCAGCGGAAAGAATAGGGACATTTAAGATCAGATTGGGAGTTAAGTGAACTCGGGTGTCAACTTGTCTTGGTAATACCGTAGAATAAGCCGGTACTAAGAGAACGTCATCATAGGTTAAACCTTGACGTGTAATTTTGTGGCTAAACTCCTCAGACATGAGAAAATTTTGATTAGTTTGGGCTTTAGTTTGGTAAAGTTACGAAGAAACCGATTTAATTTGGTTTAAATCTGCATGAAAGTTTATTTCTGTACTTCATTTGATGTGAATTCTATTTCAAAATTTTAAGAATATTCTTTTCTCAAATAGTCTAAACGATTAAAATGGCGGGATAAGAAATAGCTTTTAAAAGATCATCATCAATTGGCTTCGCTTGCCTACTGTATTACTAACAATCTGAGTTCGGAATAATAATTGTGCCAATAATTTTTAGCCATTAACAATAAAAACCGCCTTTTTGCCTTTAGTAGAGCATTAAGTTCGTGGTTCATCAGGCGAAGATTCTGGTTCAAGCCCAGAATGACGAAATTTTTTATACCAGTTTTTAAATATCTTTCTTATCCCGAACTCCGTTCTTAGTTAGTTAGGAAAACTTCATTGGGATAGTTCACCTCAATTAAACACAATCCATTTGCAGGAGCTTTCAAATGAACATGATTTCCGTGTTCTCCCTTTAACGCTTTTTCAAATTCTTGAATCGATAAATCACCTTTTCCAACTTTAAGCATACTTCCAACCAAATACCGAACCATGTGCCTTAAAAATCGATTCGATTTTATATAAAACACATATTCATCTTCTTTTATTTTTTTCCATTCAGCGTGTTCAATTGTGCAAAACTCCGAACCGATATTTCCTGGATTTTCTTTTGAAAATGTACTGTAATCCGTAACAGTTGAAAGTAAATTTGCACAAGCTTGAAGTTTTCCTAAATCAATTTCTGCATTATAAAACCAAGCTGATTGCTCTCTCAAAGGAGAAGGTCTTGAAATTAATTTGTATTCATACGCTCTTGAAGTTGCTGCAAATCGAGCATGAATTTCAGGATTAACTTTTTTTACATCCCAAATACTAATTCCAGTTTTCATCAAACTATTTGCTTGATATTTAAATTTATTGGTGTTTAATTCGATTTCTAAATCAAGATGAGCTACTTGATTACTTGCGTGAACACCTGAATCTGTTCTTCCAGAACCAAATATTTTTAAGTCTTTTTTACTTGTAATTATCCTTAAAACTCGTTCGATTTCGTCTTGAATCGTATTTAAATCAGGCTGTGATTGCCAACCATTAAAGTTTGTCCCCAAATATTCTATAAATAAGAAATAGCGATTCAAAATACTTTTTAAAACCCAATTCGGAGATTTACTGCCATAGAATTATTTCCCATAGGTATAATTCCAAGTTCAGGCTGAATAGGCAAGGAATTTCTAGCACGAATAAATGCTGAAATTCCACTAACAATTCGATTTACAACCATAGCTGAAACCAAAAATGGTAATTGCTGATTATTCCCATCTATTTCATTTCGTAAACGAATATAATCTGCTTGATCTTTTTCTGATTGCCATTGCCAGCTATTTGCCGAGTTTTCTTCAAAAAAAGCTGTCCAATTTCTGTTTCTTTCCTGATAATCATTGTAGGATTTTAAATCAGAGAATTGGCCAATTGCTAATTGAAATGTTCTATCTCTTCCTTGAATAGTAGTTCCTGATTTCAGTTCAACATGAGCGAACATATTTTGTTCTAAACTTTGTGTTCTGGCATTAATTCCAAAATAACTCAACCATAAAACGACTTCTGTTCCAAGATGTACATATCCTCTTGTTTTATGTTCAGCGCCTAAACTCAAATGGCCCCAGCCCGGAACAATAGCCGATTTTAAGAAAGCCATTCCAGGACTAGGTTGTTTGTCTTGAGCCATTGCATTTTCTGAAACAATGAGAAACAGAATTGAAATAAAGAAAAGTTTTTTTGACATGAAATTCGATGTATTCGAATAGAAATTACTAATTAAATAAATCCTACGCTCGGTTTTTATCTTCTTTCCAACGGCGCATTATAGATACACTAAATCCTGCCATAATAATAAATGTTCCTAACCAAACAACAGATACGAAAGGTTTTTTTTCAGCAATAACTAAAACCCACTCCTCTTCTTCTGCTTCAACAGTTTCACCTTTAAGTCCTTCAATTTCAACTTCAATTTGATCTGACATTGGAACTAGATTCGCCATTTGAACGGTTACACCTGGAATCGCAGATTCAAAAGGTGGCGTAAACGTGAACTTTTTACCATTTTCATCAACTACTGCAAAAAGAGGCGTTGTTAGTGTAACTTCTTTTGTAGTTAGATTAGTGAATTGAATCTTAGCTCTTACAGCAACTGTTGCGTTTTTGGGGTATTCTGCATCAGTTTCTGGTTTTATAAATTGAAAATCAACAAATTTAACTTCATAGTTTCCAATATTATAGGATTTGCCTCTTGTAAATGCTAAATGATGAGAATCAGATCCATGAGCATGTTCACCTTGCGCTTTTGCTACTTTTGCAGCTCTATCATTTTCTTTTTCAACTTGAGAACTTCCAGCTACATATAAATAAATATCATATAAAGCTCCAGAAAACACATCAGGGTCAACTGCCCAATTTATTGAAGAAGCTGTTGAGCTTTGCATCATTGGATAAACGGTGGGATTCAACGTTGTAATCAAATTCCCATTTAAATCTGACACATTAATAGAATACAATTGCTCATGTGGACGATTCAATTCGGAAGTAGTAAAACCCGTAAATGTTACCATATACTCGTTATTAACTACTTTTGGCTGATTTTTCTTCAATTCAACCATGTTCACTTCTTTTAAAACAGGAACACCTTGTTCGTCTTTTACTTCTCCTCTTTTAACTGCAGCATTATAATTTCTGGTATTATCATCCAAAAAGAATGTATTAAAAGCAGAGGAATATAAAATTCCAACTAACAAAAGACCAAAACCAACATGTGTTAGGGTTCCGCCCACCATTATCATTTTTTTTCGAGCAACACCAATCATGATTTGCAAGTTTCCAGTAATAGCAAAGAACCCTGCATACAATAAGGCTATGTAAGAAACATTTCTAACATCACCTAGAACCATTCCGCCCAATGTTAGGAATGAAGTAATAATTAAAGGAAGAGATAAGTTTGATGCTAAAGATGCGGAATCACTTTTTTTCCACCATAACGTTTGAGCCACAACCGTCATTAAGCCAACCAATACAGCAAATGGTAAAGTCCAATTATTGTAAAAACTCATTTGTGGAGGAGTAGGATTCTTTTGAAACAATTTTCCAATAATTGGGCTGCTTGTTCCAACTAGAATTATTAATCCACTTAATAAAAGAACCATTGAACCCCAGAAAATCCATGTATCACGATCAAGCCAATTCGATTCTTTTTCAGATTTCGGCATCGCTTTAGATCGATATAAATATAACACGAATCCACCAACAGTCATTACAGCCATGTACACAACAAGTTGAGCATAAAGGCCTAAATCGACAAAACTGTGAACCGAAGCGTCGCCTAAAATTCCTGAGCGAGTTAAAAATGTTTCATAAACAATTGCGACATAAGACAATAACGCAAATGCAATTGCTAAACGAGAAGCTGAAGCATGTTTACTTTGAATAAGCATTGCGTGAATTCCTGCAACGCCAAAAAGCCATGGTACAAAAGATGCATTTTCTACCGGATCCCAAGCCCAATATCCCCCAAAGGAAAGTGTAACATACGCCCAATAAGCGCCAAGAAAAATTGCTGTTAACAAAGCTAAATTAGCACCCAAAACCCAAGGAAGCGCGGGTTTAACCCAATCTTGATACTTTTCTTTCCATAATGCAGCCATTGCAAAAGCATATGGAACGGTCATCATACTAAAACCTAAGAAAAGAATTGGTGGGTGAATCATAATCCAAGGGCTTTTCAATAAGTCATTTAGACCCTTTCCATCAGCAGGGATAAAACCAGGATTTGCTTGAAGAAACGGTGCATTTGGCATTGCTTCGGCAAGAGTTCTAAATGGCGATGCTCCTAATGTGAAATCACCAAGATGGATTCCTAAGATCATTGACAACAAGAAAAACTGAGTTAAACTCATTACAAATAACACCGAAGCTCGATATGTATCTGAAGTCCAGCGCATTAATCCCATTCCAATTATTCCAGAAAATAGAATCCATAACATGAAACTACCTTCTTGTCCACTGTAAAAGGCTGAAATCAAATAGCGATAAGCCAAGTCTAGTGAAGTATAATTGTATACATAAAAGTATTGAAACTGATGTGTAACTGTTAAATTCACTAAATTTCCACTACTTATTAGTATTAATAGTGTTTTTAGGATGTAACTAATATGTGCGAATTTTTCTGCTTTTTTGTTTGAGGGATTTTTAGCAGCAATTCCGTAATAAACCAATGAAAATGCTGACGCTAAAAAGGCAGCGCCAATCAACAACTTTCCAATTAAACCAATCATGTTAACTTAGTTTTCCGCTTTTTCAAATTTTGCTTCTGAAGCGTCATTATACTTAGATGGACATTTCATAAGCATGTCATCTGCATAAAAAACCCCGTTTTTACTTTGCCCAATTACAACTAAACGTTCTGCTTGATCAAAGTTATTTGGTTTTGGTTTTGCATAAATTACTCTTCTCATGTTGCCTTGTTCATCTTTCATGTGAAAAGAAAATGATTTGGTTTGCATTGAAAATCCAGAAGGTTCGGCTTTTTCCCAAAAACCGACTACATGCACATTTCTATCGCCAAGACGTTCAGCAGTGTCAAAATCGACATAAGCGCTTATACTATTTCCAAAATTGTACATTAACAAAGAAGTGAATACTACAATGAGAACGACACCTGCAATTACTTTAGGTTTCATAGACGTTGAATTTCTTAATTAGAATCTAATTATCGTTGATATTTAATTGTTTTTCAATTTTTGATAGCTTTCCATCCAAACGGAAAAGAAAGAAGAATAGTACCGAAAGAATAATCAAAATTACTCCAAAAACGACGAATGCTAAATCATGTGAGCCTAATAAGCCAACAAGCATATTTTCAGCAGGCTCTTCTGCTGCTTTCCATTTGTCGGTATATGCTTTTGAAAGGGTATCTGACTGAGCAATCAAAAATAAAATGAGTTGGTAAAGCATAGTTTCTTTGTAAGTGAGTGCAAAATTTAATCAATATTTATATTGATAATATGAAGGCTTTCTTAAGATTTGCTAAATATCTTGATTTGCAATGGTTTCTTGAATTCTTAAATAGCGAAAAATAACTTGAGCAAGCCAAAAGCTTAAAGCTATAAATCCCAGTATTGCTGGATAAAAAATTAATCTTAAAACCGGAGCGGTAATCTCACTAAAAGCTGGATTTCCTTCTGCTCCAGGATGCAAGCTTTGTAATTGGCGTGGAATGATATAAAATAAAAACGGCACAGTTGACACCGCAAAAATATTATAAACAGCAGCCATT
>Ga0100380_10005710_pt1 | contig 12798 bp, 17 predicted proteins | sample CryGeymeta201504_FD_80417 | JGI IMG/M metagenome (GOLD analysis project Ga0100380, IMG submission 80417) | Groundwater microbial communities from Crystal Geyser aquifers in Utah, USA - Crystal Geyser metaG 2015-04 | ecosystem: Environmental > Aquatic > Deep subsurface > Groundwater | place... | reverse complement strand
TTGACAAAAACATGCAGATAACTCACTTCGAGAGATCACTCGATGAGCTCGTCCAGATGGGATATAGCAAGCAGAATGCCGAAGAAGAGAGAGATGCCATTGAGAATAAGAAAATAGGAGCCAAACTCAATTTCACTCAACCATTCGAATAGAAAGATTTTCTTAATCACTAGGTAGCAATATTCAAAGTTCCCTGTCATGCCTGTAGTATGATGGGTGAAACCAGAATGTGTGAAGTTAATGTTCCTTACTTCTCCAACCTCGTCATTATGAGCTTCAAGTGTGATTACTGTGGGGCACATTCAACTGAAACCAAAAGCGTCGGCTAAGTCAAATAGTATGCAGTAATATTGACTCTGAGTGTCGAAGGTGATGCCGACCTTAAAAGAGATCTCTTCAAGGTATATATTTTTCTACTCAGAGCGAAACATGCGGAGTCAAATTGCCTTAGATCGAGCTATAGCTTGGCAATGGAACTTTGGGAGGTGTGTTTACTACAGTTGAGGGTCTTCTCGAAAAAATATAGGATCATTTCAGGGAAAATAACCCCTTTGGCGATAGTGACAAAGAGTTCGCAGGAAGAATGGCTGTCCTTATTTAGGATTTGAAGAATATGAGGGAGGGAAATAGGAAGTTTGTTATAGAACTTATTGACCCTCTTTCTCACTCGTTCATCTCAAATCCCTTCTCCCCCAACGAAGACCCTCGCCTTAAGATAACTACAAGACCCAGGACCTACGAATAAAATGAAGAGCTCGGCCTGAACGATATTAAAGTCTAAAACTACCAAGAAACCAAGGAAGAGACAAAGCCTACTACTGAAGCTCAGTGATTGTTTCATTGTTCATTAGTAATAAATTTAGACCTATCAATATGAGAAAAAAAGAAGCCCTCCTTAAGAGAGAAGTAGAAACCCCTATGACTAAAACTCCATCAGTCAATGTTCGAAGTCCTCTCAAAACTGATCGTGATTCGTGGGCAACAAAGTCGAAATTAATCCATCCTAATATATAAGGTGGGAGCTAATAGGTATTGAGTATGTCTGATCGTGAGGAGGTTTTGATGCTGGAGATTAAGCAGCTGAAGAGATAGAATAATTTTTTGAGGAAAAAGATAAGCTAACTGACTGCATAGACAGGTAAAAATGGTCCAAGGCGTATGAGAGAAAAGGAAAAGCGGTCAGTTTCTATTTATTCTCAGGGAAGTATATATCTCTCGGTGAATGCAGTGTTTGAGGAAATATACAACATTCTAAGCTCGATTGTAAGTTTGTTTCGATTAGAATTTACTGAGCAAGAGCAGAGTCAATACAATAAAAGTAGTCAGAAGGAACTATTCAGCAAATGTCCAATCAAAAATATATACCTGAATCAAAGATTAGAGAGAGTTTTGCTGGAAAAAGAAGACAAAAGGTACCCTTTGCTGCTCAGCCTTTTTACCTAATACTATACCTCCATATAGCATAACAATCATAAGGTTATTGAGTCACTCGATACTTTGACCCTAAAAGCTCATTAGCTGAACTAAAGTATCTCACAAAAACTACAGCCAAATAAATAACAAAGGCACTAGATTTCAACTATCATAGAGGAATAAAATACTCCTATTTCGACTTTAAAAGTCCCAACACCCACAAAAAACTTTATTGCACAGAACAAGATGATGGCACACTCTCCGATGAGCAATCGAAACCTTAAGAAAGGGTTACGAATGCCAACTTCTCCCAATTAAAAAAGGAAAAAGACTGATTTTTGAGTCTATATGAGTCCAACATTCAAGTATATTAAATCACAAGTAGGCTAGTTTTGCTTTTCGATGGGATCGGGAAGCAGTGAAGCAGTTTCTTTAAACAGATGGCTTGCTTGAGGTCAGCCCTTCAGCCTTCCTTATTTTGTGGCGCATTTCGACATGTGAGCTGGGACGATCTAATGGATATACTACCATGGCATTAGAAATGGTGTTCTTAGCATTGTTGAGTACACACTGATCATCTTGTTTGAACTCCAAGAATTCTTCTTCATCATTTTGCTTGATGATGTTTTTGGCTGAAGTTAAGGTGATTGTTTGATTTCTGGTGACAGATTTTTATCTTTTTTCTATATTTTACTTGACAGATTTGAAAAAGGCTGAAGGCTGGTGCTCGTTCCATTTCAGGTATGGAAAGCTGGAGATGACTTAGTCTGTGGTATTGATTAGATTATAGAGAAGAGACTCTTTCAGGCTGCTTACTTTAAATATTTTCCGACGATATATTATTTCCTATGGGGGCCTTGTATTGTCAACTTAGAGAATGAGACCATCTGTGTAAGTAACGAATTTGTTATTTCTTTTGGGGTGGTCAGCATTGATTGCTAGAGAAGTGAGCATCATCAAGGCCTACATCATTTACGATAGGACCTTGCCTACTGTTTCGATGTTTGAATTGGTTTCCTGTTTCAACTATTTGATATTCTTAAGTTACTTTCTTGTGCGCTCAGTGAATAACTCCATGTCGCTTTTGCAAACGACAATTCTATTGGAAAACACGTTTAGTCTTTACTGAAGCCCATCAGCTATTTATTTGATCCTTTCTGTTTCATACTTGAAACGATCTTTTTAGGGTTGAGAAATGCTGTTATCAATACTCGGAGGGTAAGTTATCTCCTCTTTGACTATTTAATGAGGCTGCCTATCTTTCAGTTTAGATATGAGATCATTTTGAATTTTTATCTTTTCTTCGAAATCACCCTGAAGTAGGAGCTTGAGCTACAACAATTTTTATTATAAAAATTAATCTGTTTGTGTTCCTCTTTGCTCAATATCGCCTTCTATTGTTTAGAACTTTTTATCTATTGTCTATTTCATTTTTTCTTCTCTTTTTTCAGTCTCTACCTTGAATTGAACAAATTGTTCTTGCTTTTATGACTTGAGCATTTTGATATTTTATGTAATTTTGTGTAGCTCAGACCTCATTTCTTACAGTTTGCTGGCCCTCTGCTTCAACTCTTAAATTTAAGCGAATCTCAAAGCCATCAATTGTAAGCCTTACTTGGTTTGTGGATTGAGGACGGAATGGACAAACTATTCAATTTTTCGATGGTTGTCCTCAAAGAGCATAGCCTGAACTCTTCTATGCTCTTCCAGCTCATTCTGCAGGGCGCATTATCGGAGCCTCTGCTCCATGCTGATTAATTTGTCCTTGTTTTATTCCCTCTCCGCTACATAAAGATCTAGAATTTTTTACCTCCCTTAGAGATTATTCATTTTGAGAATGAGTTCATTCTTGATTACTTCGTTAAACCTATTCGCCTACTGGAAGTCTTTCTTGACATCCTTGGTCATTTCATAGGTTTATTTGCTGAGAATTTTGCTTTTTTCCTCGTAAATTCTTAGTCTGTCAGTAACGTAGCTCTGATGTTTGGCAAAGCTGTCCATCATGTGAGTAAACTTCTGGTCCTTGATAAGCGATAGCATACATAGCTCTGAACTATTTAAAGCTTCCGACTCAGAGATCGCTCCATACTGTCAATAATTGTCTTTACTGTTTCTATTCCTGACTCGTTCCTTGTTTTGTTAATATCAACGTCGCTTTTCTAAATATGTTAATGCCTACGATTGACACTATTGTCTCCCTTATTTGGTAAACTTATTTGCCTATGTCCTTGATACTCTTGTCCAAAGCTTGTCTGTCTGTCTAAAATTTGAGGAGTTGTTGGACTTGGCAGTCAAAGACACTCAGCTATCCTCTTATTTTGTTCCACTCATCCTCCACTCTGATTAATAAGAGTGATACTTGTCGACAGTGGGGGCTATCTATTTGCTGATAAGCTCTCTCACTTTATTGCTAGTAGCAAACTCCTTTATATCCTTGTAGTCCCCAGTTTTTTGCATAATTTATTGCAGTAAATTATTCAGACAAAATAAACACAATCACTCCAATTATAACTCCTCATAAATCTGGTAGACCGACTCATTTATCTCAGGGTTCGGGTGAGCAGATAAATTCTCAAGGAATTAAGTGTATCCTTGGCCTAACAGTACAGCTTTGAGATGATTGGCGAATCTGCCGTCGTAGGCGAGTCCTTTGAGGAAGTTGAGGGTGGCGAGTATTTAGCTGACTGGGCTTTCTACTTCCCACACAGATATGCACAATTCAACCAGCCCCTGAATCTGATCTTGCCCAATAAACTAGAATTCCATTTGATTTCTAGATATCATAGCCTCTGACATTTAAATCATCGTCTGAGCCAATTTGACAAATTCCAAATGTATTGGCTGGTCGTCCTTGACATCCTTGACAGCTTTCATAAGAAGGTTGAAATTGCCACAGAGTTATTGAAATACTTGTTGGATCTGTTGGTTCTGAATAAGTCCATGAGAAGTTAGGACTTTGCTGCACAATTTGATCTAGGGTAGAGTGATATGGCTCTTGTTGGCTATTTCAATACAAGCATTGACAATGGTCCTGTATAAGTTGAACTCAGATATTTAACTGTATCTTTAGCGAAGGAACTCTAGGTAAAACTCGCATATGCATTAGTCTAGATCTTATGAAAATTGATGACTTTCCCTTGCAGCGAGAGAGATGGAGTATATTGAGTTAAAGGCCTTCCATATGCTTCTAATTGAAAGGTTAAAGTCGTTTCTCAGAAGCTTTAGAACAGAAACAGCCTCAACTATTGTCCTTACACTACTTTAAGGGATAAAACATCCTGGCTTTCTTTGAGTTTGTAATAAAAAATAAGAGAAAATCGATTGTAAAATAGATTCCCATTTCTAGTCGGCTTACCTCAGTTTTTATGAATCAATGCCATTGACTTACTTAAACCGATAAAATCCACTAGAGATGAGGAGTTCATTTCTGATAAACCATATCATCAATGAGGCGAGCTCAGGAAACATGTTTTAGGCTTATTCTTTTTTTCCAGGCGAGAAAGAGGTGTCTGAATGAAGGAGCTTAAAAATATGTTCGAATATGGCAAAGACAAGGTTGTGAACGGAGTTGAACATTTACTTTCCTTCAGATTCGTATGAACTAAGGCTAACAAAAATATTGCCAAAGACGTATATTATGTTTGTGACAATGGGAACACGAAAAATCTTAAAAGTTAGTTATGAGGCAATGAGGTGAATAATGCTTGTTGTTTACAGGTCCAGAGTGTCTCTGAGTTTCTTCATCATAAAATTGGCATCTTAGGCGATTGAAAGGCTCAGCTGAGGAGTGAATTTTCGTGGCCTGAATACACTCAGCTCTATCAGGCAGGAAGTTATCGCTTCTAACATTCTTGTGCCCAGATTAGCATGTTCTGGACTGCTCAATACCTATGTCGATGCTTGTAAGAGAATGTTGATGTGGCTGAGAATCTGATGAAGGTCAGAGGTATAGTTGAATACTTCAATGAACATTTTCTCCAGGTTTTGGGGAATTTTGGCTGCAACGGAATTTGATTTATTGATTTGCCTGATTTTAAGGTTGAATTCCTAGTTTCGAGTGCATATTTGCCTCGACATATAGTTTATACATACCACCAGCTCTTATTCTGAAAAAATAGTCATACTGTCTCCGTAAAAAAGTTCAATACTCTGACCCTGTTTCAGCAGCATGATGCTTCTGGCGATCTTTGAATCAGAGCTGAGGCTCCTTTCTGCCTTCATCTCGGTCTGGGAACTACCCACCATCATCTTTAAAAGAATCTTCGATTTATCAAAGGCATCCAGGCTCGTCGGCACTATCTTGCTCAGAATGTCAGTCGCATCGGCATCGTTCATACCCTATCTTACCTCGAGAAGTAGCTTCGACCTGCATTAGGCCATGTACTTGTCTATCTGCTGGCGCCTTATTTATTTCCTGTACTGCTCCTTTCTGTTAGCAATCGCCCCTCCACAGGACTCCATACTATGATATATTATATACTTTGGCGCCGAATAGATGAGCAATAAAAGAATCAGACATCATCCTCGGCCCTCTCAACTGCCTTCTTTAACGCTTTGTAGGAAGTGTGAATGTCAAAGCTTTTCTTGTACTCTTTCTATGGACCCAATAATTCAGCAGCTACCTTATGAAATTATCCGTACTAGAGACTTTTCTTGGATTGAATGCTGCTACTTTGAATTGATCCCAGAGATTCAGAATTATTCTCCATAGATCCGTCTGGACCTTCTTCATTGCTGTTGCTGATCTGGGAAAGGGACTACTTCTACAAGGTATTTCTCTTGATTTTTTTCTTTTTGCCCTTTTATAGCTGCTATGTAACGAACATGGGCTCCTCCTCAGGTTCCTACTAGTATTCATACTACTACTCGTCCTATATCTATGTTGCGAAAGGAGTACCTCTGAGTCTGAAGAAAATAGATCCTACTCTTTTGGAAGCTACAGACCGAAGAGAGCGTTTTTCTTCTTTTTGAAAACACTCGCCTCAACTTTTACGATGTTTTCGAATTTAATTGGGCACCTTTCAGCTTTTTTTGATTTGAGATAGTAGGAGTTTAAATCTTAAATGATGACCTAGGCCCCGGTTCTGGCGTAGACCTCCATCTCAAGACCCTTAAATAGATTGCTGTTGGCAAATGGATTTCCAGTGATGTACAACTTTTTGAGATTGATGAAGTTCCGCGCACAAATCAGGTTGTGCTGATTTTATACAATGTTGTAGGAAAAGTCCAGCTCGATCAAGGTTGAAAAATTACCTGCTGCTAGCTTCTCAGTGTGAATGCCTCTTATTTTATTTCTGGCTACTGATATTATTTCTATTCTGGGGAGAGTCGCCAAGGAGCCCCAGAAGTTGGAAGCCTTGTAGTCTGACCTAAAGTTGTTGCCTTATAGATTGAGTCTTTTGAGTAACTGAAAATGTTCAAGACTTTATGGAAGTTCTGAAAGCTCGTTGTAGCTGAGGTCAAGTTTCATAAGGCAAGGAATGAGAGAGAGCTGAGGGAGATAGCCGTACTCGAGATAATTGAAGGACATGTTGAGGTCTTGCAGGCAGTCAAAGCCTCCTCTTTCAAGGTTCACCTCTTTGATCTGGTTGTGAGATATGTTTATCTTTTAGACAGCAGGTAGCTTTCTCAGTTTTTCGAGCGCTATGTAATTTTCGGAGCAGTTGAGCTCGACCAGATTCGAAAAATATTCGAGGTGGTCCTCATTGATGTCGATGATGCGCTTGTAGGAAATGTTGGCAGTGATTACCTCCTTTGGGTGCTCAAAATGAAGCATCTTCAGCAGCATCAGCCCATCCACTATCTTCTAGGCCATAGCTTCCTCTCCTCGGATCGGAATCTTCTTTATCTTGTAAGGATTTCTGGAGTGCAGCTTCTTCTTTTTCTTCTTCCCAGCTCTCGGGATGTCCATCGGGTTGAGGAGAACCTTCCCCACAGGCAGGGGCTTTTGGTCGATGGCCGTGAATTGATTATACATTTTATTATCAGCAGTTATATAAAGAACAGGTCCCGCTTCACCATAGCTCTGTCTGGATGGTTTATTATCAATTTGGCTCAACTAAAGAAGACCATCTTGCAAGCTACTGACATTTATACTGGTGGTAACTGAAGAGTGGAGTGCAAATCTATAGTTTATTGAAATAAATTGATTATGGAAGGTAAATTGGATTTGCTGAACTTTTCGAACGAGAAGTCGGTCTATAAAGAGTTCAAGGCTGGATGTATGAGTATCATAAGCAAGAGCACCTGCTTCTGAGCAGCCCGATCTTCAAGTTCAATGACTACAAAAAAAAGCAAGAAAGAAACATCCTCATAACCAACACCGGAGTTTACAACTGTAAAGACACCAGTAATTATCTCGTCATTCAGCCATCAAGCGAAAGATAGGCGTCGAAAAAATAAAGGCCATTACTGTCAGCCGCATTGGAACAGAGTTTGTCATCCACGTCCCCGATTAATACGACTACCGGTATTTGTTGCCCTACAATAGATATGCATCCGCTGACAGAAGGGACCAGATCATTTTCAGTATCCTCAGGGCCTGCAGAGAGACATGTGGGTATAAGTTACCTCTCTACTTTCGAGACTAATTGAATCTGGTGCACTATGCCACCACCAAGGAGGAAAAGAAGAAGGATGGTCCCAAGGAAATCAAGGGAGAGTATACGATGCACGACGACATATCTTTCCAGAAATACCTGGAGGGATAGGAGAAAGAAAAGGAAATGGTCAGAAAAACGACCAAGACCTTGTATTCTCGTAACAACCTCAAGGAGGAGGTGTCGATAAATGACTTCGTGCCGAAAATAGTTTTGGGAAAGGGAGCATTTGGTACAGTGTTGCTGGTGGAGAAGAAGGACACCAAATAACTGTTCGCTATGAAATCAATAAACAAGGACGACATTGTCAAGAAGGATCAGATCGAACACACAAAGACAGAAAAAATGATTCTTGAGCATGTCAATCACCCCTTCCTGGTCGGACTTGCCTACGCCTTCCAAACCTCCAACAAGCTCTACTTCATCATGCAGTTCATGAGTACCCATCGACTTATGTAGAGGGTGGATAGTTGTTCCAGCATCTTTCCAACCAGAAAAAATTCCCAGAAAAGCAGGCCAAGTTCTATGCCATGCAAATTGCCTTAGGACTCGGGCATCTCCACTCTAAGGATTTCATCTATCGAGATCTTAAACTTGAGAATGTTCTGATGGACGACAATGGAAACGTTAGCTTAACTGACTTCGGAATGGCCAAAATTGTCAGGGATGGTGAGACTGCAAAGACCTTCTGCGGAACACCAGAGTACTTGGCACCTGAGGTTCTGGAGGGAGGAGGATATGACAAGACTGCTGACTGGTGGTCATTGGGAGTTTTGACTTATGAAATGATGCACGGATTGCCTCCTTTCTACAACAAATCCCAATCTCTGATGTTCAAGCTCATCAAATAAGGCGACGTAAAATTTTCAGAAAAGGTGAAACTGACTCTTGAAGCTCAGGATTTTTTGTTGAGGATCCTGAAGAAAAATCCGAAGGAAAGATTGGGTGCTAATGGAGATGCGGCATAGATCCTTGGTCATCCCTGGTTCAAAGGCCTCGATCGATAGAAAATGATGGAGAAAAAGGTACTCGTATATTTATCTAGTTACCGCCTCCCTTCAAGCCGAAAGTAGAGGGAGAGGAATGGCTTGACGGCTTTGACAAGGAGTTCACTTCTGAATTGGCTGCTTACGATGAGCGAGAGGGCCACAAGGAGTCAGAACAATACAAAAAGATCTTCTAGAAGTTCTGATGTATAGGACATATCTGGATTACAATATTATTTCTCACACCAATCTCGATTACTACAGCTCTATGGCATGGATAGCCGTAACAATCGTTATTGTTTTCGATTTGTTCTTGAAATATAAATAATAAAATGAACAGATCCCCTCTGCGAAGGACTCCCGAGAAGAGCAGAACTATATCGAGATCCAGACTGGCAGAATCCAACATCACCCAAAGAGCAAGCTCCAGCCTATACTACTGCCACTACAAGAATGCTATGTATATGGGAGGCATCAAGGCCTTCAAAAAAGATGGAAGAGGAATCGTCCTTCACGACAGTGGAGTGTCGGCCATCACCTCCTACTATAACGACCTCATGCACGGTCATAACATCTTTTTCGATAACTACAACCTTCTCTCGGGTATATTTAACAAGAACAGAATCATAGAGGCAGTCTATCGCACAGAAGGATTCCTAGTATATCTTCTCTACAACCAATAAAGAGAGCTCGACGGAAAAGCAAAAGTCCTCAACTTCCTGACCAAAAGAATCGTCTATGCTACTTTCAAAAAAGGTAGTATGATTGACAAAGCCGAGGAAAACGATGGATAGCTCCTTAATCGGGTTTTCGACCTGGGATAGCTTGAGCTGATCGTGGGGAGAACCCATGCTAAGGTCATCAACTACGAAATAGAGAAAATTCCCAATATCGAGTGTGAAAAACATGGGAACAAAGTCATTGTCGGCTTTGAAAAAAACGGGTTCATCAATGGGCTCGGGTTCCAATTCATTATCAGAGGGGGACAAGGAGGATACAACCCTGATACTCTCCGGCAAGAGGACGAGTTCGAGCTTCGAATGGCGGAGAGGGGATACTTCATCAATACACAGTTGAATGGAATGGGATAAAAAGTCTTTAGAAATGGGAATTTTTATATTGGAGAATTCAAAAATGGAGTCTTTGAGGGCAACGGAATTCTAAAGAACGTTTAGAAAAAGAATTGGGTCAGTGGTTTTTTCAAAAACGGGAACTTAATTGAACTGTTGGAGTACAACGGCGAAGGCGAAGGGCGAAAGATAACGAGGATCATGGAGGCTTTGCACGAGAGAAAAACAAACTGGATCAACTATGATATCCACCTCCAGGACATGACATTTTTTGTGGGGGAGATCGAAAAGATACTGACAACAGAACCAAATAAGCAAGTGGAGACCCTTGAGCAAAGAAAGCTGTAAGTGCTCAAAAGGATTCAGTAGAAGTTCCTATCCGACGACCTAGCTCCAGGAGATGAAATAGAGAGCTCAATACATCAACTCAAGACCAATTTGGGCAATTCGTCTCATAGCAAGTTTATTCATAGCTTTGGGCAGCCTAACAACCCTAGGTCTTCCTCCAGAGAAAACATATAAGTTCACAATGCTCCTCTATCGAGTAAGGAATACGAGGATATATCATACAGCAGAATGAGCAAAAGTAATCGTTCGGTATCTCTTATCAATAAAACCTATCTTAATCCAAGCAGATCCAGATATCATCAGGAGGAGCCGGAGTGGATGAAAGCTAGTGACGATGTGGCCTCAAAGAGCATTCAGGAGACACCTCCCGGAAAAATCAATAGGTGGAACAAGCCGAGAGAAGAATACAAACCTCCTGAGAGAAGTAACATTCCTCCTCCCTTGAGCAGCGAAAGGAGCTCCCTAAATAGCAAAGGAGCTCTGGATTCAAAAAGGATGATCGCTAAGAACAAGATATTCAAGTACCTAGAGACCCAGGAATCCCAAAGGTCTCCTCAGTTTAACTACACGAAGGTGGACACTTTGCGAGAAATAGGAAGATCGAGGGAGTGATTTTATATTTTTATTGGCCTTTTCGACCCGGACCAATGAATATTATTGATTATCCAGCTAAGATTACAAGATGAAGCAGCATGATGAAATCCTTGAAAAATACTCTTTCAAAAAAGACAAGCCCTTCTTTACTGCCCATAACTACAGTGTTTGGCAGGGCACCCAAAAGTAGACCAGCGTCCCCGTCACCATCAAACTCTTGAAGTACCCTCACATCGAGTTGCCCAAGTACCTCAAAAAGCTCAAAGAAGTCAAATCATAGTTTATCGTCAAAATTTTTGAGCTGTCTGTGGAGCAAACAAGCATCTTGATGGTGACTGAGCAGGTCACCTATGGTACTCTCAAAAAGGCTCTGGCTGTCTGTTAGCATCTAGAAGAAAACGACTCCATTTTCATTTCCAGAGCTCTGCTCAACGGCCATGTTGATATGCTGAGAGACGACTGCAACTGGTTTGGAACGGAAGATGATATTGAATTCACGGACACAGGAATCAAGCTTTCCTGGAACAACAGCTGCCAGTTTAACCTAGCTAATCCTTTTCCAACAATCTTGAGCAGGTTGGTCACAAGAACTGAAGCCATCAAGAGGAACTCCCTGCTTCCCTTTCCTGAAGTCAAGATTGTAAATGAACTGATCAAAGTGAGTAAGGAAAATGCCTCTGAGATATCCCTTCATCCGCAGATGAAGCAGAAGATCAAGTTATCTAAGAGGAAGGGCCAGAACTGGATGGCCTTACGGGAGGTCAAGGGGAAGAATGAATACTTCGATTAATTGACCTTATTAGCTGTAAGCTTAGAGTATGGATTTGTTCGTGTCAAAATTTATGAAGCCGGAAAAATATCTCCCAATCTTCTGGCCTTCAACAAGCACAAGAACACTTTTACAAAGGTCATAAACGTTTATGATGAAGGAGAAAAAACCATTATCATGAGCTAGTATGCCAACGATGGCAATTTGGAAAACTATGTCAAAAGATTGAGAGCTAACGCCCTTCAGCTGAAGTAGGAACACATTTAATTTTTCGTGTATTCTTTGTTTGAGCCGATAAAGACTGTTCAGGAGTCAACTCTCAAGTCCATTAATATGCTTCATATCAAGAACATTTTTATTGAAAATGGAATTCCGAAAATAGGAGAACCCATACCAGTCAATGGCAAGATCTTTGAAATTCTGGCTGATAGAGCAGACGTGCCTGACTTTTACCACAGTGGGTTCAAAAAAGATCCGAACAGCCGAGATGTCATTTTCGATACATATTCCCTTGGTGTTCTGCTCTACAAGCTGATGTATACTGAATATCCTATTTTCCCCAACGGAAAAGTTCACATACCGACCACCCCTAGCTACAACAAAAGGCTAAAGGCAACTCTTGAGGCGTTTCTGAACTAAGGAGGGTCCCTCAACGACCTCGAGAAAAAGATAGAAGTCAATGAAAATGTGATGAAGCAGGTCCAAGAGAACAAGGAGAAAATGATGGAAGGGGTTCCCAAAAAGGAGAAGAAAGTCAAGAATGTTGAATCATAAGAAGAAGAGTAAGAGTCTGAGAGACCTGAGACTAACTCTAAGATTTCTTTGGTTGAGGAAGAAGCACAAGCTGAGTCAGAAGAGGACGATGAGGATGAAGATAGTTGCTGGAACACTTTGATGGCAAGGATAAAGCTAGCTCCGGCCTCGAAACTAAAAGAAACACATACTTTTTTAGACACACTGGAATAGTCATCCTACCGCAAGTGTAGAGTCTGGACTAAGATAATTCTGATAGCCAATCA
>Ga0100380_10005706_pt1 | contig 12804 bp, 11 predicted proteins | sample CryGeymeta201504_FD_80417 | JGI IMG/M metagenome (GOLD analysis project Ga0100380, IMG submission 80417) | Groundwater microbial communities from Crystal Geyser aquifers in Utah, USA - Crystal Geyser metaG 2015-04 | ecosystem: Environmental > Aquatic > Deep subsurface > Groundwater | place... | reverse complement strand
AAGTAGCAGATTCAAGCCATCCGGATGTTTGATATACATTATTACCAATAGAAACCAATTTTACACCATAAGGATTATTAGTGGTATCATACTCAACATTATTATCACTACCCCAAAAACCATAATGATCATTATAAAATTCATAAGTATAAGGAGGGCCTGGCCAACTGTTTTGTTTGACATAACCAAGACCAGTATATTTGACAACCTCACTAGGTTCTCCTAGATTCAAAGTCACTTTAGCTTCAGAGATAGTGTCTTGCGCACTATCGCGCACTATCATTGATAAAGAAGACCCAGTACTAGTGGCTACTACCAGACTAATTGTTTGACTAGAGTTGGCCAAAATATTGAAAGGTAAACTAGGTGAAGAACCCACAAGATTGTAAGTACCACCATTTACCACAAAATTATAGTTACCCCAATGCAAATCATTGAAATTATGTTCCCCACTACCATCAGTACTAACATCATTAACTGAAAAAGATGATACATCTGGATTGTTGGCTACTATAGCCCCGCCAGTCACATTCAAACTAATACTTGGTACTGGCACACACGCAGTATTCAAAGTTTTTACCAATATATTTGAGGGTGTATCAATCTGAAAATAAACATTGGTAAGTTGTTGATCATTGACAGTAGCATATTCATTCACTGGTGTGGCCCCACCAAAATCTGTTGACGAAGAAGTCTGATCATCGGTCAAACCAACTTTATCAACTGTAATCTTGTAGCACTTATAGCAAGCAGGTAAATCAGGAATCCTTAACAAACCATAATTGTCAGTAGTATCATCCACAATTTTGTTATTACCAGTCAGATGAACATTGGCACTTTTTACAGGATTATTATTTGAATCTTTAACATTTACAAACAATGCCCCAGAATTGGCAGTATTTTCTGGAAAAGAATCCCCCAAGTAAGTAGAAATAGACAACGGTACAGCTTGTTGACAATTTGCACAAGTCACTTCCAAAAATACTAATTTATAATCATTGGGATGGATGTCAGTACCCGTGTCAATAGTACCGTCGGAAGGATCATCTATATTTCTTACACTCCTTGTTACTAAAAAATCTATACCATTACGAGTAACAACCACATTCCTTGACAAAACACCTTCCGGTGTAGAAGACACAACCCCCACATCAGCAAACTTCATATTTCTGATTATTTCTACCTGTTCATTCAAAACAGCAGTTTCAATTATCTGGATTCTAGAACTATAAACAACTTTGTAAATATATTGGATACTAGTATAGATAGCCGAAGCAAAAATCACAAAAATACCAATAGAAATAATCGTTTCAAGTAAGCTAAAGGCTTTTTTGCTTTTGTATTTTTCTGACAGGCTTTGCATATTTTAAGAAGAAATTTCTGCTAATAAATTTTCTACCAAATTTCTAGCTTTTTCTTTTAATTCATCAGTCAAAATAATACCTTGTGATTCGGCCATTTGGTTGGCATGAGCCACGATCAATTCTTCCTTTATTTTAAACAACTCATCAGTATGCCCTGCAATTTTTTTCTTCAATTTTTCAATAGACTTTTTATCTTGCTCCACAGAAGAAATACTATCACCATCATTTGTTGCCAACTGCAATTGGGCACGCAAAGCTTTGATAGCTTGCAAAACTTGATTGACATTGAGCATGATATTTTGAATTTGTTGTTTACTAGATTTTACTTCCTTTACCAACAACTCAGCCCTCTCTCGAGTAGCAGCTGCTTTGGCTTCTGGCGTCATTTCTTTATTTTTTTCAACTTCCTTGGTGCTTTCAATATTTGGCAATCTTTCATTTGAATTAATTTTCTTTTCAAAAGTTTCCATAGAAAAAAACAAAAATCTTTATAAATATAATTTGACTTAATTATACAGCAAAGGAGACACAAAAACAAATATAATAACTAAATATTTCATTACCTAATCACTCAGTCGATACACAACATAAACCCTTTGTTATAATTTCAAATAACAACCTGCCTGCCGGCAGGCAAGAATACAAATACCAAATCAAATCCAAACTATTAATGTCAAAATTTTTCATTTGATAATTTGTAATTTCTAACTCAGTATTTATCATATTTTTTACAAAAACCCCACCTGTCGCGACAGGTGGGGTAATCTATGTAATCAATGTAATCAATGTTTTTTATTTAGGTACAAAAGCTAGTAAACCAGCAATGCGTGATTGTTTGATAGCTGTTGATACTTTACGTTGGTGCAAAGCACACAAACCACTACGTCTACGAGGTTGGATCTTCATATATGAAGAAGTAAAACGACGTAAAGTTTCATTATCTTTGTAATCAATATGTTTTTCTTTGTTAACACAAAAAAAACATTGTTTTTCTTTTTTTGGACTACTATTTTGACTATTTTGTTTTAGCATAATTTATTTAACTTTTATTTAGAACGGGATATCCTCTACTTTGATTTCGTCAGACGAATTGTCATTGGTATCAGCAGGAAAAGGTGTATCTCCACTAGATGAACCAGAGGTAGTAGAACCACTATGAGCAGCACCACCATCAAGCATTATCATATTATCAGCAACTATTTCTGTGCGATATCTTTTGACACCGTCTTGCCCTGTCCAGTCACGAGTTTCTAGGCGACCTTCCATATAGACACGACGTCCTTTACTTAGATATTGACCAGCTATTTCAGCCAATTTACTCCACAATACAATATTGTGAAATTCTACTTTTTCCTGACGCACACCAGACTTATCTGTCCAGACACGGTTGGTAGCTAAGCCAATATTGGCTACACTTTGTCCTGAAGGAGTAGTTTTTACTTCAGGATCTCTAGTTAAACGTCCGATAATGGTTGCTCTGTTGAGGTCCATATGATTTTTGATTAAAGATAAGTTAAAAATTTATTAACTAATTTCTTTAGTCCCGATTTTATCGGGATTAAACTTTATCCATATCATCTTGAAGTATCTCATCCAATTTTTTATCTATTTCTTCAACACTAATTGTAGTTTTTTTAGCTGTTTTTGGAACTTCTTTTACTTCTTCCACTACAGTATTTTCAATTTTTTCTTCAGGTTTTACCTCTTCTTTCACTTCTGTAGAAACTTCTACTTTTGGAGCTTCTTCAATTTTTCTTTCTGTTTCACGATGTCTAGCACGACCTCTTTCTTCACGTTCTGGTTTTGGAGGGGCACTTGGAGCTGTAGGGTCTAAAGCCAATTTGTAGTGTATGGTATCATTTGGATCACAAATAGCAATACTAATACGCAACATTTTGTCCAAAAGACGAACGTCTTTTTCTAATTGGTTGATTTTTTCTGTTTCCAAATTGAATCTAAACAATTGAAAATATCCATAACGGATATGTTTGATAGGATAAGCCAAACGACTTTTTCCCATGTCTTCCACAGTCACATTTTCTGGATTGTGTTTGACAACAATTTGAGAGACTGCCTCTACACTAGATTTTATTTCTTCTTCAGTCATGGTTCCTGGTAGGACACACAACATTTCGTAATATTTCATAGATATTTTTTGTTTTGCAAGCCCTGATCTTCTTTCACTAAACAAGCAACTTTTGAACCAAGTTCGACAATTTGGCAAAAATTACAAAGCTTCTCACAAGGCAATTAATGTTTATTATTACAAAACACCAAAGGTGCAAACACTATAACAACAATTAGCAAAAATGTCAAGAAATGTACTGCTGAGGAATTAAACCTTGTCCGCCTTGCCGTGCACACCTTGGGCTGTGGGCGGATTAATTTGATTTAATTATAACATTTTTTAAGTTCTATGGGAAACATTTAAATAGTGTTATATAATTTATAATTTTATGCCAAAATCAAAATAAACAAATATTAACAATCTTCCAATACAATATGACCTATGACACAAACAAAAAGTATGTTATAATCATTACACACTCTAAACAAAAAATATGCTCTCCAAATCTCTACTAGAAAATATCCTAAAAAACTATTTCAAAATAGATGCTGAAAAAATAAAACAATACAGTCTGACAGCCAAAGAGAGAAAAATGTCTTTGGAAGAATACCTAATTGTTGAAAATATCATAACAGAGGATGGTCTCTACAAATTCTTGGCTGAAAATTTCCAAAATGAATATATAGAATTGAAGGGAAACGATATCAATCTAGAGATTTTGAATATCATCCCCGAAGAATTTGCCCACGAACACCAGGTAGTGTCCTTCAAAAAAACCGAAGATGAACTGGATGTAGCAATGCTTGACCCCAACGATATCCAAACTATTGAATTTTTGAGACGAAAAACTGGACTTTCTCCAAAAATCTATGTTACTACACCCAGCACTATCAAAGAAGTCCTCCAAAAATACCACGCCAACATTGAAAATGATGAAGTCATCATGCAATTAAATGATGAATTAGGTAACAACAATACTACAGACAAAAAAGATTTGAAAAAAATTGCCGAAGAATTACCTATTATCAACATTGTCAACTCTATTTTGGAACATGCTGTACTTGAAGGTGCTAGTGATATTCATATTGAGCCGACCGAAAAAGAAGTAGCTGTACGCTATCGTATTGATGGTATCTTGAAACAAGTCATGTCTCTACCAAAATTAGTACAAAATGGCATCATGGCTCGTATCAAAATATTGTCACAATTGAAAATAGATGAACACATGCTACCCCAAGATGGCCGTTTCAAAATAAAACTAAGCGATGAAAAACTTTCCTTCCGTGTTTCTGTGGTGCCAGTCTATGATGGCGAAAAAATCGTTATGCGTCTTTTGCACGAAGGACAAAGGGCTTTGAGTTTGGAAAATTTGGGTTTCTTACCAAAAATCCAGCTTCTAGTTGAAGAATCTATCAAAAAACCTCATGGTATGATCTTGGTTACTGGTCCTACTGGAAGCGGTAAGACTACCACCCTATATTCTATTTTAGGCATATTAAACAAACCAAGTGTTAACATTTGTACTATTGAAGATCCTATTGAATATCATGTAGCTGGTATCAACCAAAGCCAGATAAATCCCAAAGTTGGTTTTTCTTTTGCTTCAGGCCTACGTGCTTTTTTACGTCAGGATCCAGACATTATAATGGTTGGGGAAATTCGTGATCAAGAGACAGCCGAAGTAGCAATACACGCTGCCATGACTGGGCATTTGGTACTTTCTACTCTCCATACCAACGATGCCCCTACTACTTTACCACGTCTTGTGGATATGGATATTCCTCCATTTCTAGTCGGCTTTACCACCAATATTATTATTGCCCAGCGTCTGGTCAGAAAAATCTGTAAAAACTGCAAGAAACCATACACTCTTTCTGTTGAAGAGATAAAAGAAATAGAAAAGATGCTTCACAAAAAAACTATCAAAGATTTATTGATTGACCAAGAAATTAAGGATGAAGAGACACAGAAAAAAATATCTGAAATGACTTTTTTTCGTGGGGAAGGTTGTAATAAGTGTGGTACTACTGGTTACAAAGGACGTATGGGAATTTATGAAGTATTAGTAGTCACTGATGAACTTACCAGACTTATCAACGAAAGAGCTACAGCTCAAGATATCAAAGATTTTGCTGAGAGTCATGGTATGGTGAACTTGTTTGAAAATGGAATTATACAAGCAAAATTAGGTACTACAACCTTAGAAGAAGTACTACGTGTCACCAAAGAATAAAAAATAAAATAAAAAGACTATGTCTGGCAAAAAACCAAAAAAAGAATTATCACCTTTTGAAAAAAAACTAAACAATTTTATTATTCAACATTTTGTCAAAGTAAAAACCATTGATAAAATGTTTTTTTTGGAACATCTAAAGACTATGTTATCGGCAGGACTTTCCCTTATTGAAGGTTTGGATGTTTTGAGTAAAGAAATAGAAAATAAAAAATTAAAGTCGGTTGTTGAAGGTATAAAAAATGGTGTAGAAAATGGTAGTCAATTTAGTTCAGTATTAGCCCAATATCCAAAAGTATTTCCACCAATTTATGTCAAAATGATTGCTTCTGGAGAGATTTCTGGAAAACTAGAAAGTTCACTAGAACAAGTTGTCACCCAAATGAAAAAGAACTACGAACTTACTTCTAGTATCCGTGGCGCTATGATTTATCCAGCTGTTATTCTCGTAGCCATTTCTGCTGTGGGTATTTTGATGGTTACTTTTGTTCTACCAAAATTGATGATTATGTTCAAAGACGTTGATGCTGAATTACCTCTGCCAACAAAAATTCTGGTCACTATTACTGACTTCGCCAGCAAACCATTCAACATGATCCTTTTGTTTTCAATTTTGATAGGCAGTATTAGTTTATTTATCTTTTTTTTAAAAAAATATCCAAAATTCAAAAGATTTGTACATCGTATAAATCTAAATTTGCCAATTGTCGGTAAAATTATCAAACAAATTAATCTAGCTAGATTTTCTCTAACTATGTCGTCACTACTCAAAAGTACTATTCCTATTATAGAAGCTGTGGATATTAGCTCTGAAATTTGTAGTAATACTGGCTATCAGGATTCCCTGAAAGTGGCGGGAGAAAAAATAAAACAAGGCATCAATCTTTCCCAAACACTACGTGAATTTGACAAACTCTTTCCACCAATGGTAACTGAGATGGTAATGGTTGGAGAAAGAACTGGTGAAATAGATAAACTGTTGGAAGAACTTGCCAAATTTTATTCCAATGAAGTTGACAAAACTATGAAAAATTTTTCTACCATCATAGAACCAGTTATAATAATACTACTTGGTCTTGGTGTTGGCGGTATTGCTGTGGCTGTGGTCATGCCAATTTACAGTTTGACTCAAGCTTTTTAATTACAAAAATAATAAACTCATATATTTTGAATTATGTTTAGTAGCGTACCTTTTCCAGGGGCTTTTGGTTTAGACATCAGCGATCTATCCATCAAGCTGGTACAATTAGAAAATATTTCCAACATCAAAGATGGGCCTTCTTTTAATTTAAAAAATATTAGAAATATTTCCCTACCTCCTGGACTAATTATCAATGGTGAGATTACTCAAGAAGCCCAAGTAGTTCACTATATACAAAAACTTTTACAAGGTCGCGGTGGCCAAGAAAAAAAAATAAAAAGCCCTTGGGTAGTAATCAATTTGCCAGAGACTCACACTTTTATAAAGTTAATTACTTTGAACAAAAACATCAATGAAGTAATCCAAGATGACGTTGAAATAGAAGCCCAAAAATATATTCCTTTTACAGAAAAGGATGGACACTATCTTGATTGGGAAGCTATACCAATGATTGAAGAACCAAACAAAACCAAAATAATAATGGTAGCAGCCCCAAAAGCTATTACTGAAAGTTACGTTTCTCTAATCGAAAAAGTTGGTTTGAACCTTATTGCCATAGACGTGGAATCACTATCTATTGCCAGAGCCATGGTCACAGCTGACAAACAATATCAAAATGAAGCACGGGCTCTATTAGATATCGGTGGTACTAGATCAAATATCATTATTTATGACAATGATACTGTCCAATTCAGTGCCACATTACCTTTTTCTGGCGAGTTATTGACTACGGCTATTGAACAAAAACTAGCTATCACCCACGACAAAGCCGAACAATTAAAATGCCAATACGGATTGAAATACCAAGACCAGGTCAAAGTTTGGACAGTACTCATGGAACAAACCCAAAATTTTATTGAACAAATAAAAAAAGACATCTACTTTTATTACAGTCACTTCCCAAATACCAATACTATCAACCACATTACCATGTGTGGAGGAAGTTCTATTTTACAAAATCTGGACAAAGTTTTGACCAATGAATTAAAAATAGAATGTAAGCCTGGACGAGTCTGGAAAAATTTGAATAGCAACAAAGTCATACACCTACCTTATGAAGAGTCCATCAAATATGCTACAGCTATTGGCCTTGCCTTGAGAGCAGCTGATAATCCTTTTACCAAAAGTGATTCAATCTAATATGTACCCACTAAGAATAAACCTACTAACCGAAGACAAAAAAGATCGCCTTGTCCACATGGCTCAGTTTAAATTTATTCAAAATATTTTACAAGTATTTTTTTTAGCTATTAGTTTTATAGCTATCTCTTTGCTATTTTCTGAAATTTTGTTACAAAATTATTATAGTGCTATCACCCAAAACACTATTAACATCAGTAGTAAATACACTTCTAAATCAAGGGAAATAGCGGACATAAACAAACTAATAAAAAGAATAAATAATGCTCAACAAAAATACTACAAGATTACTCCTACCATTATGGATATGGCATCTTCCGAACCAGAAGGTATAACCTTAAATTCTCTAAACATAAGCTATAGCAAAAAAACAGTTGCTTTATCTGGTACGGCTAGTACAAGAGAAGCTTTTTTGAATTTTCAAGAAATACTAAACAACAATCCTCTTTTTGTGCATGTAGAATCACCAGTTTCTGATCTTACCAAAAAAGAAAACATCTCTTTCAATATCAGTGCCAACCTCAAATAATATGAAAAAGAAAAATCCCATCTACAAAATTGTTTCGTCCACTCTGGGGATTATTTTGCTTGCCATTCTGATTACTATAATAATAATTTTACCAAGTATAAACTATATAAAAAATATAAAACAAGACATACAAACTATCGAAAAAGAGTCAGCTGATCAATATAACAAAATAAGATTATTAAAAAAATCTATTGCTGAGTTGGATACTATCAATAAAAATACTGTCGCTCTGGAACAAAGTTTGATAAACAAAGATGATGCCATAAATCTAATCAAAGAATTTGAAGATATGGCGACAGCCCAACATATTGAACAAAACCTGACTATAGCTTCTGGACAAAATGACAGTATTCTCTTTACTTTCAAAACCAAAGCAAGTTTTTATAGCACTCTACAATATTTGAATTCCTTAGAACATTTGCCCTTTTATATTACAATGGACAACCTCAATTGGACCAAAGTAGATGCGACTAATGTATCCTTAAATTTTGAGGCTACTATTTTTAACAAATAGCTATGCAACTTTTACCAAAAAAAACTAATAAAAAAATGGAGACTATAAGGCAATCCCGTGATTATACTCGCCTCAAAAAAATAAAAATTTTTAATATTTTTTTGTTAATAGTAGTTTTGACCACTCTAAGCACGACCTTTTGGTTTATTTACAATTATGTTTATAAAACTCTAAACCAAATACAAGATGTAGCTCTAATAAAAAACATTGAAAAAATTGAAACTATCAATTTCAAAATATATGAAGAAACCATTACAACTTGGCAAAATAAAAATGTTGCTTTAGATATTTTGACACCTAAGAGAGACCTCTTCAACAAAACACTATTTATACCAACTTCTACACCAGAAATAACAGAAAACACAACAACAACAACAAAAACTAGTACCCCAAATTGACATTAAACCAAAATCAGTGTAGTCTTCTCAAATCAATACATAAACGTGTATAAATCAACATATCCGCGTATTATATGCAATATCTCTTTGAACTAGGACATCAACCACACATCTCAACCGCCGAAGTCTTGGCGGTTTTAAAGCACGCCAAAATAAAAAGCAAAATACTAGAAAACAAAAATGATTTCTTTATTTTGGAATTAGAAGCAGAAGAAAAACAAATAGAAAAACTGGCTCAAAAATTTGGCGCTATTATCCAAGTTGGTATAAAATTTGAAAGCACAGAATTTCCCCAACAAATTATTTCAAAATATCTACAAACCAAAGAAACTGGCAAAATCAATTTTTCTATTTCTCCAACCAATAACAAACTAGCGATTACTATAAAAAAAGAGTTGAAGGCTCTCGGCAAATCTGTGCGTTATATTGAAACCAAAAATACAGCTAGTATTTTACACAATAAACTGATAAAAAGTAAAAGTCATTTTACAGTTTTTCAAAACAATGTTTACAAAACAATTTATATCCAAGATATAGAAGGTTTCAGTGCTCGCGATTATGATAGACCAGTGAGTGACAATATCTCTGGTATGCTCCCACCAAAACTAGCCAGAACTATGATCAATCTGTCTGAGGTAGATAATGACAAAGTCTTGCTCGATGCTTTTTGCGGTTCAGGTACAGTGCTAAACGAAGCATTATCTCTAGGTTTCAAAAACGTTATCGGCAGTGACATCAGCGAAAAAGCCGTGCAAGATAGTGAAAAAAATATTTCATGGTTAATAGCTGAAAATAATTTACAAAATGTCAAAACCAATATTTTCTTAAGTCCGAGTACTGAGCTTAGTAGTAAACTAAAACCACAAAGTGTGGACGTTATAATTTCTGAACCATACATGGGCAAACCTCTACACGGACATGAACCGAAAATAATACTCGACAAACAAATAGAAGAATTGCAAGCACTATATATTTCTACCTTCAAAACATTTCACAAAGTACTCAGAGCCGGTGGCACCATAATTTTTATTATTCCAAAATTCAAATTTGGTAATGTCTGGCTACAAGTAAGATGTCTCGACGAAATAAAAAATCTAGGATTTGAAATTGAAAATTTTGCCAATGGTGAACGTTCACTTCTCTATCATCGCTCAACTCAATTTGTTGGCAGAGAAATTTGGAAGTTTAAAAAAGTTAATTAGTTCCAGCCAGAGGCTGGTCAGCCTCTGGCTGATATTAGTTTATTTGTAACTCAGGACTTTAGTCCTGACAAACTTCAAAAGCAAAGACAAGCTATAAAAAGCTTGTTTTTGTTTTGTAAAAAGGAGTGGCGAACGTAAGTTCGCCCCGTTAAAAATACACGGCGAACTTACGCTCACCATTCCTTTTTTGTAAATTCCCCTCCCTTTTTAAGGGAGGGGTTAGGGGTGGGTTTCTTCACAAAAAATCCTCACCTAATTCTTGACATAATAATATGATACACTTTTTGGTCGCTCGGAATCAACTTCCACCGAGCGAGGAGGTTTTTTGTGTCGATTTTTGAAACCCTTTTGGCGATTTTCGCCACGTTGGCCTTGTTCGACGTGGCGGATGAACTTCGTAGGATAAGAAAAGTCATGGAAGAACACAAAAAAGAATGACCCAACAACAAGCCAGCCCGCGCCGGAGACCGAGACAACATCGGTCCGACGCGGGGAGGCGCACACACATTATTTATATAAAAACAAAAACTAGCATCAAAGCTAGATTTTTTATTATCTCAATTTTTTCTCAATCTTATCTCTATTTATTCGTAATTTGTAAATCTATATATTAATACCAAATCAACAGATCAACTAACTTTTCTCTCAAAATAATTATTCCCGCTCTCATATTTTTTAAACTAAAAAACTTTTGGCTATTGGCTATGAACTATTACGTCGCCACATGAAAATACACAGTATCTCCATCTTCCACCACATATTCTTTTCCTTCAAGACGCAATTTACCACTAGTTTTAATTCCACTCCAACCTTTGTATTCTACAAAATCTTTCCAATTTACCACATCTGCTTTGATATAACCTTTGATAAAATCTGTATGAATGACACCTGCCGCCTCTGGACCTTTTGCTCCTTTTTTTACAGTCCAAGCTCTAGTCTCAGGTTCACCAGAAGTAAAATATGTAACCAGGTCTAGAAGTTTATAACCAGCTACCACAAGTTTATCAAGTCCAGTTTCAGTAATTCCCAAGTCTGCCATATAGGCTTTGGCATCTTCTTCTCCAAGCTCAGCCAATTCAGCTTCCAGCTTAGCACTTATTTCTATATATGGACCATCTAGATTAAATTCTTTTTTAGTTCCGACACTTGCTTCATCAATATTGACGACATAAAGCATTGGCTTCATAGTGATAAGATGTAAATCACGCAAAATTAATTCTTCATCTTCTCCAATAACAAAAGACCTATCGCCTTCCAAAGTCCTAGCAGGTTTTCCAGCTTGAAGATGTGCATCTATTTTTTCAAGCAAAGCTAATTCTTTGGCAAGTTCTTTTGCCATTACACCTTTAGCATTTTTACGAGTTTTATCCAGACGTTTACTGACGGTCTGCCAATCAGTCATAATTAATTCTAGATTTATCACTTCACTATCATCTTTGGGATCGACTTTGCCATGAACGTGAGTCACATTTCCATCAGTAAAACCACGCACCACTTGAACAATAGCATCAGTCTCACGAATATGTGACAAAAATTTATTTCCCAAACCTTCTCCTTCTGAAGCACCTTTGACAAGTCCAGCGACGTCAACAAATTCAATAGCTGTTGGTACTATTTTGTGAGATTTGGAAGTGGTAGATAATGGAAGAAGTCTTTCGTCTGGTACTTCTACTACCCCAACATTAGGTTCAATCGTACAAAAAGGATAGTTAGCAACATCAGCTTGTTTACTTTTGGTAAGTGCGTTAAAAAGTGTAGATTTACCGACGTTTGGTAGTCCGACGATGGCGAGTGATAGCATAGGGTGGGTTGTGCCATCCCGATCCTCCGAAGCTCTGTGAAACAAGAGCGTAGGTGGAAAGGGATCTTTCTTAAGATAAATATATTTAAAAAATATAAACTTTCAAAAGAGGTAAAAGACTTTTTTGAACATTTAATGAGGTCATTCTATTACAAAAACACCTTTTAGTCAATGTTAGAAGAGAAAAACAAGAACTTTTAAAATACAAAAGGAATGACGAAATGAATCTGAAAGAACGAATTTCGTTACAACGCTGGATAACGAATTTCATTATTACACATTCCCTGCCTGCAGGTAGGCAGGAATTCGTCACTCCTAAAATACTTTTTTTATTTTTTAAAATTTACATGTCAAATAAAAAATCCCTTAGCCAAAAGCTTTGGGATTTTTTATACACTATTTTTATGCTTTTTT
>Ga0100380_10005698_pt1 | contig 12809 bp, 5 predicted proteins | sample CryGeymeta201504_FD_80417 | JGI IMG/M metagenome (GOLD analysis project Ga0100380, IMG submission 80417) | Groundwater microbial communities from Crystal Geyser aquifers in Utah, USA - Crystal Geyser metaG 2015-04 | ecosystem: Environmental > Aquatic > Deep subsurface > Groundwater | place: USA... | reverse complement strand
TACAGACGTCCACAGGCATCACCAACATGGACACGAGACATGGGGTCCACAAGGTCATCAGCCGGATCAGTACGAGGCTTGCGAGGCTTGCGAGTAGCCTTAGGACGTCGTCCTTTGGGCTTAGCAGCAGGCTTCTTCGTGTCGTCGTCCGAATCGGAATCGCGATCGCGAGGGACATGCTTTCCAGTAGATACAGGAACAGCAACAGGGGGTGGGTCCTTCAAAGTACCGGTAGTTGGACATCCTGCGAACAAGTCGTCCACAGGAGCAGGATCGGTCGTAGTAACGACAGGATTAACCAAATCGATCGTACGTTTGTTCGTTCCGGTGGTACGTCCTGTAACAACAGGAGCAGGAGCAGGGGCGATCGTACGGCTTTGCGAACGAGTCTTGATGATAGACGAAGTCGGTACGGGCCATGGTGGAATGGTTTGAAAGTTAAGGGGTGGGTGGGTGTTATTCCTGTGGAATAAACAAGGCAACTGCACAACAGAGTAAAAAAGGATATTCAGTAGTTTGGGGTATATTGCAAAAACAATGAATACAGACTGAATTCGAAGTACAGGGAATACTTCCATGATACTGGCAACGACCACTGTAGTTTGGTTGCCAGGTTTGCTTTGCATCGATTGGCATGAACCACCGAGTGTACTGAGGTGTACAGGAATGGCAGTGGAAAGACCAAGTGGAAGAATAGTCCGGTTGGTTGCCAAATGGGATATAATGTAGGAGTGGTAGATGGGTTCCCATTTGGTTGATCTTGCCAAGGAAGTAGTCGGTGGTTAATGTGGTGGTTGGTAGTCTTGATGACCGGTGTAGTCCTGAATGTCCAGGTGCGATGCGAAGACTAGGTGCGATGCGAAGTCTGTCTCCTGCGAGGTGTTGCGAGCGTCCAAACTGGGTTGTCGTTGTTCCTGCAGGGTGTAGCCTCAATGGAGGGGGGTGTCCTACAAGGCATGTCATCGATGTCGTTCGATGAGTCCTTGTCCGGTAGTAGTGGGGGTATTCCTGTATTCAGGGTGTACACCAGTGGTTCCAGTAGCTGAAGCGTCCTTCAACTTGTCCGGTCCTGCCGGTCAATGGCTTGCTGGAACAAGACCAAAGTCCATGTGGCAGGGGTTCCATTGTCGTCTGTAAGAGACTGTAGGCTTCGTCGTTCCTTCCGGCTGCGACGATGTTGGGTGTAAGTGTAGTAGTATGGAAAGCAAAGGCACAAGTTGTGCTTCTTCCAGTTTGCGAGTGAACGAAGAGTCTCTCGCATGTCGTATGTTAGCTCCTCGTCTCCAACTGTGGAAGCAAGGTCCCCTTGCTCCTGTACTAGTAGGAGAAGGAGCAAGTTAACTTGGTGTACGGCCGGTGTAGCCGGTGTAGAGTCCATGGGCAAAGTCTCCAAAGCTTTGTGGTTGATCGATTTCGATGATGAATTTCGATCATCTCCGGTTACGATTCCAGTTGCATGTCGCCTCCGGAACTCGCATGAGCATCAACAGGGGCTGCAGGGTAGTCTGTAGTCCTGTTAACTTGAGTGGCAGCCGGCTATAGAGCCGGCTTGAGCCTCATGGTGTCTGATAACACGTAAAAAGCTAGTGTGGAGACTACATGAATATTAGAGTAAATATTAATATTATGGATAGACTGGACTACTGGACTAGAGACTAGTGTGTATAGGAAGCAGGCATAGGCACACGACCTAATAGAGTAAGACCTAACTCCTGAGTCCTATGGCAGTCCACCTGGGCTTAATTTGCTTGAGCACGCTTGCACAATACTAGAGTCTAAAGTAGTAGTCTACTCGTGTAGTTGGTACGGTAATACCTCGACGAGAGGGAAGCTACAGTAGGTAGCATGATTGAATAGGAGGTAGCGTAGGACACACAGTTTTCAGGATGGATAAAACTTTTTACCTTGGATCAAACTCCGTAAAATGGCATTTCACAATCGTTTATCTTTTGTACCTTGTAGTCTACTCTTTGAAATTGTACGCATACAACTACTAAAGTAATAGGCTAATTGCAATATGAGTAGTGCCTTAGCATCAAACTAAACTGGTAATGAATACTATTCTTTTAGAGATACTGTGAACATATAATGTGCTCATACGATCGGAGCAACCCCTTCGTCACAACTAGACATGGCCCGTGAAAGAGCCGACAACAAGTTGCAAGCGAAGATCAGGGGTTGCGCGAGAGAGCAATTTGGTGAACTTTTAAGTTTGAATCTCGTCCACAACTTCCTCTGAAGCACTGTTGGCCTTATCGTTGTTTTCCTCATCATCCTTATCATCCATGAGGCCTTGTTTCTCAACATCAGCTGCGGCTGCTTCGTTCTCCTCTTCGTCGACAGCTCCGGTAAAGTCCATCAACACATTTACCTTGCGCTTCAAGTGCTCCATATCATCGGGGAGGGAATCCAACGCATCCTTCTTGCGCTGGCGTCTAGCAAACTTGACAACCATTTTCTGCTTTCCGTCTTGAAAGTTGCACCAGTAAATTGTATAACCAAGGGCAATGATACAGAGAATTACGATGACAGATCCAAGAACAGTCCAACCCGTCGTGTGCTGCGGGAACAAAGAAGAAAGACCCAAAAAGTAAATAGGAATGAGGAGGAATACGACCGCGATGTAGACAACGGGGAATCCACGCCAGACACGGGTAATCTTTCCAAGTGTCACAGCTCCAGAGAGGGGAATTCGTCTCATGAATGGAATGGGATACCAAATGAGAATGCCAGTGATGTTGAAGAACAAATGGGCCAGGGCAACTTGAAGAGACTTGATACTGTCCGAGACCATAGAAGCAAGAAGTGCAGTCATGGTAGTACCGATGTTCGCTCCAAGAGTAAGGGGCAACATGGCTTCCAAGGGAAGGACACCAACTCCAACAAGAGGAGTCAAAACAGATGTGGTAATGGAAGAAGATTGCACAATGATAGTGATTCCACAGCCGATAAGTATCGAAAAGTATCCATTGAGGTTGGTTGCCTTGTAGATAATGCGAGAAGAAACACCCAAAAGCATCTTCTTCAACACAGAAACCAATCCAAGCAGGCAGGTAAAAAGCATGAAGATAGACAGCACAAAGCAGACGGCACCAGCAACAACTTCATCACCTTGACTAGCGTCTTGGGAAAAGAAAGCTGGACACTCGTTGGTATCCTTGTCGCAGGAAATAAGAGCAACTTTGCAGGTCTTTGCAGAGACGACACGATCTTCGCACTCAATGGGGTAGAAATCATCGCAGGTGGCTTTTCCCAACGCAATATCCTTCGTTACCGACTTGTTGGACTTCATGATTTTGGCAACAAGGGGTCCCACAAACTTCTTGACTGGACCCTCCCATTTCTCTCCATCCTTAACACTGGCATTCTTCGTTAAGGCATGCGTCAGTGCACCCAAGTATCCTGTGATAACTTCCAAGGGAAACAAGACGGCAACCGTGAGAAAGTTGAAGAGATCATGGACAGTGGCACCGGCAAAGGCACGCTCAAGTTCGTCTCCATTAGCCATTTGTCCCATGGCGACAATGGTGTTGGTGACAGAAGTACCGATGTTGGCTCCCATAACCATGTAGATACCCTGCTTTACAGAAATGGCAGATCCGACCAAAGACACAATAATAGAAGTGGTGGTAGAGGAGGATTGAAGCAGGACGGTTGCAAGGATACCGACCATGAGTCCAGCAACAGGATTCGTGTCGTCTCCGAAGAGTTCTCCTGCTTTGCATCCGGTCATAACTTTCGCTCCAGTTCCCAAAAGATCAAGACCAACGAGGAAAAAGTACAAGAAGAAGCAGATGAAGCAGACTCCCACAAAGATGTACCCCCACTCCTCGGGGCTATGGATGCAGCAGCTGGTAAAGACCTCGCCCCAAGTCGCATCCATGGCCTCTTGCATTTCCACCATCTCGTCGGTAATGACAGGAGACATGTCGGTCTCATCCTTCTTCGTACTTTTCTTTTCCAAATCGGCAGACTGAGGAGAAAGAGATGAACATGTCGGTGAGATTCGAGGACAGCAAAAACACGATGGATCCACACGATGGATGGATGGATCGCGCCTTCGCAGAGTACTCCGGATGTGCGTAACAGCATCCAGTCACGTCCACCCCCCAAAACTGTCACAGCTAGACATCGAAATCAGAGGTGTAATCGCCGTGACCATCTCGAACAAAAATTTGAGACATACCATATTGTTGTATTTGTTTTCAAGTTAGAAAAAAAGATATGTTTATTGTTTATTTGATGCTTCTTCCTTTTTATGACATTCGTATTGCAATTTTTGGATTTTCTGCAAGCTAATGATTTTTAGTGGTACCAGGTAACAGTAATCGTATTTAATTTCTCGAATGAGCTGTTTAGATACAGAAAATCACTAGTTCCCAAATTTTCCGAGCTCGGGATCTTTCGCTGGTCACCCAACGTAGGCCCTTTTAGTGCAGATTCGGCTTGTTGCGGCCTTTCCAGGCCCTTCAACAATTGTGCTTCTTGACGTCATCCTTTCTGAGATAGTTAACAAGTAGGCTCTTTTTAAGCCATCATTTAGTGCATTAGTGATTCTAGATTTTGGTAAATGCCTGGTAAGAGGTAGTGGTACCACGTATGGTACCTACAGTATTCGAAAAAGTCTGGTTTAGGCCCTTCTTATTATTAGGCGATTATCATTATTTCAAATTTTTTGTTGAAAAACAGCTGCCAGAAATCACATACATTATTTAAATGTTTAATCAACTGTACTGGTGTACCTAGGGGTAAGTCCTTTCGGTCAACATTTATTTTGATCTTACATTCTTTGTTCTTTTTTGAATGTTGGAGATTCAAAGGCCTTGATTCATGCATGCAGCTTTTCTCGTCGTACCTGGTAGACTACTAGTACCGGTACCTGGTAGTAAAATTTAATAGAATTTGCTCGAATATAAACGCACGAATGCCACAGAAAGTTGAAGAGAGGCAGGGCCGCAGACAAGGGAACTCACTGCTGAAGTCCCAAAAGGAAGTACGTGGTGCTACTAGTAATTCAAGAATTTTTAAATGGTGTACCAGTGTACCATTTACCTGGTACTAGTCTACGAGTGCTAGCTAAACTACTCCGGAGTCGCTGCACTACCTGTTAATGGTATTTCTAACAAAAATACACAGTAAAATCTAACAGGCTCGGAGAAGTCGCTGCCGTGTCAGTTGTAGGATCCAGAACTGTGGCTCCCCCAGAATTGAGAAGTCTTCACGGCTCCAATGGTCCATAGATTCCACAAGGGATGGAATAGATTCATCAGAATTCTATCAGGCTTTTCGATGTTCGAGTTTTGTGCTCAAGTAGACTACTAGTAGTAGTACCATAGTACTACTACGGTAGCTAGCCTACCGTACACTACAAGTTTTACTAACAGAGTGCTTGTATTCAACTCTACCACCACTGCTCTACTACTAGAATTGCTAATTCTAGTACCCCCTCCACCACCAGCACTCTAGAGTAGTAGTCTACTAGTACTAGTAGTAGACCACTACTAGCTAGACTAGTAGTAGGCCTCAAAACGCAAGTAGTGGGTAGTGGTACCAGGTACTACGTACTACTAGCTAGCTAGTAGCAGTAGTGCTAGTAGTAGTACCAGTACTACTACTCTATTAGTAGTTGCTGTCATAGTTTTGGTAAATTTTAATTGTCGTAGCAGATGGCCGGAAAAACTGGAGTACTCTGAGTAGAAAATACGGTAGCAGACTTGACCCAACAAAATGCTTGTAGGCTGCTGTGCAACAAAATAGCAAGGCAATTTGATTGAAGCTTGCTTTTAAATGGAGGGCACCCTGCTGGGAATTCAGTGCACACTGCACAAATTATTCACCATAGCTGATACTCGTACCATCCTGCTTCTGTGCGCTGAAAATCGCAAGGCAAGAACTGTGGGCCTGTTTTTTACTAGTGGACACCTTGTTGGGGATTGAGTACGGTACACACTGCCTGCTGCGCAATATTCATATTCGTCTCGTGTTCATTAAAATTCCAAAGCAACTTTAAGCCTGGTGCTTTTAGAACTAGTAGCCCCCCATCCGGAAATTTGGTGCACACTGCCTGCACACAATATTCAATTTTGTGTTGGTATCTTCCTCCTGCTGCTGTGCACTAAAATTGTAAGGCAGTCCTTGTTGTTACCAGCAAACCTTCATAAAAATCGCGAATGAATTGAATCCCGTTTCCTTTCCATCCTACGTACAGTACTACTACTGGAGACTACCAGGTAGCTAGTAGTTTGGTAATAAAAAAATCATAAAAATCCCAACAAAACTGGAGTAGCTAGTATTACAGCGAGCCCCACATTCTGATTTTTGACACGAGACAACGCAACTAAACTACAGAATACAGCTAATTGAGTACTCGAGTACCTATAGCGACCTTTACTATTTAAATGATACAAAAGATTATTGAAGTAGCCGTCAACGAAATATGATGCTGTCCTTGAGCTTGCTTTTAGTAGCTTTCTGTGATCCTGCACTGGCGAGAAAAGCCTTGCAAGTGTCCAGCACTTGCTGTCATCACACAAAACACAAACTACTCGTGGGTTTGCAAACGAAACAGCATCAGCAGCTACTCCTTCGCCCAGACGATATTCCCACCTTATCAGTACTTCGTGGTGGTGGATACATTGTTTCTCGATTCGATTTAGTTGATGAAAGTGATGATGAAGAAGAAGGATATGATGATTACGATAACGACGATGAGGATGACATCAATGAAGCCGAAGCCGATGAAGCAACGTCCATGCATCAACATCGTCGCGATTTACGACGTGACCAATCTTCTCAAAGTACTCAGATAAAACGGGGGCCACAACAATATCGAACACAACCAGGTAGTATACCAGCTCCGTATCTTCCCCGTAAGAAGAAGAAGAAGAAAAGGAAAAACCTGGCCAGTCGCATTGCTAAATCATCCTTGAGTTTTTCCAAAAAGGCGGTAGGTGCAACCATCAAGTCGGGTGGTCAAGCTGCTTTTTATCTGATGCGACCCAAATCTATTCAAGAATCCGAAGTATGGGGTGTTTGGCGTCTGGATCAACAGGTGGGTATGAAGCAATCGACTGCAAATATTGAATTGACAAAGGGTGGATTTGTAATTCTTCGCAACGGCGATGAAATTGTTTGGAGGGCACCCTATCGGTTCATTACACCCGCGTGGCCTAAATTACCTCGCGTAGAATTTGAGGCTCGAGCCTTTCAACCAAACAAGGGAGAGCATAACAACAACGACAACAACGACGACGGCAAGGCTTGGGTGTTGTTTTATAAGGGATCCTTAGAACGCAAAGTGGCCGACAAGTCCGTGATTAAAATGGTGGGAAAGTTGTACGAAATAGAACGTTCCAAAGGCATGTTTGGCAAAGATTTACCCGTGCGATATAATAAGATTGGGAGCTTTGTTGGTCGCAGACGAATTGTAATACAAGATGACGAGTCTGACGACGAAGAGAACGACTTTCTAGAGAAAGAAAATGAACCAGGAGAAGGAGACGACGATGATTATGATTTTGACGACGACAACGACGAATTATAGCGACCATAGAAAGAACGAAACTGTAGCGTCAGCACAAGATGCATCTAACAAGCTCTGACGTACTAAACATTTGATTCGGTCGTTGATTGCTACGTTCAAAATCACGGCAAAAATATCAGCCAAAGTTGTACAACTAGTAAAACGAGTCACTTATCATTGTATGGACTGTACCATATACTTTTTTTCATCTGTTCCGTCGTTGCCAGGAAAACATTTGGGCCACACCTAAACCGACCACTGCCAATCCAGTAATCAAAATTATCAGTTCCTGGTGTTCTACATACCATGGAAGATTCGAATCTTCGCTGTCTTCCTGATCATTATCCTTATCAACACTACCGGGCTTGACGTAGGCATCCGTCGGTTTGCCACCGTCTTCAAATGTTACATTTCGTCTCCGTTTGACGCTATCATCTGTCATCATGAGTTCTTCGTTGTTATGGTAATTGTTGCTGGCGGAAAGACTGCTCTTCAAAGAGCTGGTGCTCGTATTATGAATGCTGCCAATGGAAGTAGCTTTGAGGCTTCCTTTCTCGGTTCCATTTTTGAAACTGTCACTGTCGCTACTTTCTGTAACCGTATTTTTATTGCTGTTGCTGTTGCTGTTGCTGTTGTTACCACCAAACATGGCTTGTGCACGCTGTTTTTCTTTTTTCAATTCCTTTTTTTTACGCTGCTGACAATGGGTTCGCAATCGTTGGATATCCTTTTCGTGCTGCAACAAGATTTTGTTGCTGGGTTCTTCATCGTCTTTCAAGTACCTGGAAACGGCTTCGTGTGCCTTTTGCAGAGCCTCCAAGGCCTTGTCGTGGGCGTGTTTTTCGGCATGAGCTCGAGCAATAAATAAAAGTGCTTTTCCTTTCCATTCACCAAATAACTTTGTGGGTGAGATCTTATCTTCCTGGGTTAAAATTTGGTACACTTTGGATGGTTTTTTGGTAGTCAATTGTTCCTTTTGACGATCTTCCAAGGCATCGATCAGAACGAGTGCATTGTTGGCATATTTCAATGTCAATTGCCACTTATCTTGCGAAAATTGCGTAGCCACTCCACCGACCGATGGCTGATGGGCAGCACAAGTAGCGGCATTGTTGCAACAGGTAATCATAATGACAAGTAAATCGGCTCGCACATGATTGGTCGAATTTGCATCGTGTTGGACGTACCGGACAGCATCGACTGCCAAGGCATACTTGGTCAATGCCTGTTCGTACTTTTTTTTGGCAAAAGCCTGTCGCGCTTCCTCTTTGAGACTCTGCGCATGTTCGACGCGTTCAAAGACGTCCATTTCGTACTGCAATTTTGGACGTACCACTTGCAAGTCTTCAATGCGTACTGTGCACGTCACCTTGGAACGACCGGCCAATCTCCACGACGTTAAGACGACTCGGGCTTGTTGGTTGTTGTTGCCGCTGTTATTAGTATCCAATGACACCACCTTACCTCTTCCAAAGGTACCACAGAGAACGTCATCTCCTACTTGTGGTGGTACCGATGGAAAATCTTTGAAAGAATACAACATGGGTGGCTTGGGTGATTTGTATTTCTGATTGCCACTACTACTACTACCACCACCATTCACAAATGTTTGGTTTTTGGATTTTGCCCAGTCTATCAATTCAATATCTCGGGACACGACATCATTGTGTGTAACAGGATTTCGTCTTGTCCGAATCACCAAACCCGCACCGTATGGTGTGGCAACAATGGCTTGATCCTTGTCTTCTTTTTGGACGCGAGAGTAGCGATGGTGATTGTAATCATGGTGATCGTCGTCAGAAGTCGTCGTAGATGTATTGCTGGTGAATGCAACAGGTGCTGGTGGTGGTGCATTAGCCGTCACGGAATCAGAATCCTTTGCCACCGCCGGAGTTGCTGTTTGTGTTTTTGTTGTTGTTGCTGCTGTTGTTGTTGCTGCTGCTGTTGTTGTTGTTGTTGTTTTGCCTCCGCCATTCATCACGGGCTTTTTGTTTCCACCATTTTTCATCACTTTCGTTTCTTTCATAATAATAATGTCACCACCACCCATTTCAGAGTCATACTGCACACTGCACACACTTCCTCCTGTACTGTAGTAGTACAAATAAACAAATACCAGTAATTAACAAAGATGAATTCTCAAAAATGTTATAATATTATTAATATGTTTTCTTTCTTCTTGTTTGATTCGTATTGCTTTGGCTTGTTTTTCGTGGCTCCGATATATCCACTGATGAGAGTACTATCCCAGTTAGTTTTATGTGTGAGCTGGCTGGTCTGGAATCTGGACAGACTTTCTCATTCAGCATCAATTACGAACAGACGTAATTACTCCCTGGTACTACTTTACTCTCTACTAGAGGGGGGGGGTAGCTCCTAATACTACCTACTACTGTAGCTAGAGAGTAGCTACTACTAGCTAGCTACTACTAGCTAGAATAGTAGGAGGAGGAGTCCCGTAGCTACTTCTACTGGCTCTACTACTACTAGTAGTAGTAGTAAAATAGTAGTACTAGTACTAGTAGTCCCGTAGTAGTAGTAGTCTACTACTACTCCTCGAGTAGTAGCTACTAGTAGAGCTACACTACTACTACTAGAGCTACTAGAGTAGTGTGCACTACTGCTACTACTACTACTACGTAGTACTCGGGAGTAGTAGGTCTACTACAGGTAATTTTCAGCAAACTCTTTTAAGACGCACATTTACTCTCATGTGAAGTAGTGCACTTCCTCATCGTCAACGGATTAAACAGGCGCACCCCATTCTTAATTAAAAAATAAATAATAATAATGTCACAACTTACAACATAATACCATATTATTAGTTTATCGTAACCCGAAAGGACAGCTGTGTCCTTATTATTACAAGTAACAGGTGAACAAGGCTCGACAATCTCAAGAAAGAAACGCGTCCAATCTTTCTTATTCGCAGAGTTTTTGGATTATTCATCAGACTACGAGAAGAGAGACAAAGATAGATCCAGCATCCAGCAACAGCATCAACAAAAAATGGAAACCAACTACTCGGAGTACCAAATATCCCAAGATGAAAAAGATCCTCCTCTTCCCCCTCATCAGCATCAGCATCAGCATCAGCCGCAGCCTCATCGCCATTCGTTTCGAAGACTCTACAATACATCGCTGGCCTCGATAGCCGCCATACCGGCGTGGAAAAAACTTGCGACTGGTATGGCGGCTGTTGCTACCATGACAATGGCAGGATTGATTACTATGCCCAATACAGATCTGCCCCACTACAGAGTAGCCTTTATCGGCAACAGCATGCAATACTACAATGACTTTCCGAGATTTTTGGAAACCCTCGCGAACGGACATTTGGAACAGGACTGTTGTTTGCACAGCGATGCCAGTTTTAATACCATCCTCACCTGGGGATCGGGAATGTACCAAATATGGCACACGGGTGTAGCAAGAATGGAAACTACTGTTTTTGACGATGATGCAACGTCCACATATGAAAAGTTTTACAGTGAAAGTGATACCACTCAGACTACCAATAGAAAAGTCATGTACGATATGGGTGCGTGCACTGTGGAACAGCTATTGTTCGGGTACGATGCCGATTTAGCGGCACGGGTCGAAGAGAACGCAGCCAACAACGACGATACCGATGGCAGTGTCGATGACAATATCGACCAACAACTCAACGATGATGCTCTGACGTACAATGATGGCAAGAACCCTTGTCTTCAGGACTCGAGCTATTATTTTTACAAACAAGATCAATACAATGCCAATGGTGGGGCACCTCAATTTGATTTCGTGGTCATGAACGATCGAACCAGAGATCCCGCACGACGAGAAACACGCAATGCGTCCCTGCAAGTCTTGGAAGATGTTTATGTTCCTTGGTTGCAAGAACTTGAGGCAACTCCTGTCTTTATCGTCACCTACGGATACGATACACCCTATAGAGATATGAGTGGATTGGTTGATGTTCCGACATTCACAAGTTTAACCTATCAAGGTTACAAAGAATATGCCGAGCTGGTTTCCGAGCATTTGGAACCAGAACATGCGGCTCGTTTGGCACCAGTAGGTCTCGCCTTTTTAATGGTATGGGAAGAAAACTATACGCTGTGGCAGAAACTCTTTCATATTGATCGCATTCACGCCTCTCCTCATGGAACCTTTCTACAGGGATGTGTTGTTCACCATACCCTGTTTGGACGGTTGCCACCGAAACGAGTGGTGCTCCGCAACGACATGAGCAGTTTGTGGGACAATGCGCGACGGATGCAACCACGCAAACATCGTCGGTTACCCATGCCGACGCTGCAAGAAGCTGAATATCTATATCATATTGCAGAACGAGTGACCGTTCGTAAACAAGTCCCCAAGTCATTCATCGCCTACAAAAACAATGAAGCTTCGGATTATGTTCCCAATGATGGAGAATACGCGGACAATGATATCTATTGATCAAACAAGCTACAAAGAATGTACACAGTCAACGCACTACTTTGCCACGAGATTGCGCGTGCAACAGCCATGAGCTAATATGAGCTAGTAATTCTATTCATAAGCAACAACCATGTCATAGTGATATTTTAATTTGACGCACTGCAGTACTTTTTCATTGGATTTGAGTCATTGCATGGAAGCCGGCACTGATTCATTGGTAAGCCCACAGCGTAATGCTACTGCACCTTAAAGCATTGACGTACATGTCCATTGGATTCGCGGCGACGCATGGAAAGCAAGTACCCAAAGTCGATGCCACTATAAGATACCAAACCTTGTATGCGGTCATCGTTCACAAGCACACATTAGTTCTTGAAACACCGGATGATGTTGAGAAGTCTTGCCTGGTGCCGTTAGCTTGAAATGTGTGAGACGGTGGACATTCACAATTTACTCCCCAAGATTTCTTGAGAGTGGGATTTTGTGGAGAAAGCAAGTGGTTATTATTTGGAACTTGGAACCGACGCTGAGGTCAGACTGCTATAGTCAGACGTCGGATTATTCCAAATTCCAATCTTTCAAGACTGCTAGCCTAGTAGACTATCATAACAATTTGATATTTTTTATGGGATACGAAAGACCTTCAGCCGTGCATAAGAAAATCACCACTCCAGCATTGACAAACCTTGTGCTCGTTTTACTCTTGAAAAGTTAAAATTATGGGTACTAGATGGTAGATCCAAATTAAGCCCAGGTGGACTGCCATAGGACTCAGGAGTTAGGTCTTACTCTATTAGGTCGTGTGCCTATGCCTGCTTCCTATACACACACACACCACTAGTCTCTTTACTCTAGTCATAAT
>Ga0100380_10005697_pt1 | contig 12809 bp, 12 predicted proteins | sample CryGeymeta201504_FD_80417 | JGI IMG/M metagenome (GOLD analysis project Ga0100380, IMG submission 80417) | Groundwater microbial communities from Crystal Geyser aquifers in Utah, USA - Crystal Geyser metaG 2015-04 | ecosystem: Environmental > Aquatic > Deep subsurface > Groundwater | place... | reverse complement strand
GAGACTATAGAGTGAATATTAGATATTATGACTAGAGTAGGAGACTAGTGGTGTGTGTGTATAGGAAGCAGGCACAGGCACACGACCTAATAGAGTAAGACCTAACTCCTGAGTCCTACGGCAACCCACCTGGGCTTAATATAATAAAAAATAATGAAGAAAAAATTCAACAAATATATCTGTCGCACATTAGTTCTTGAAAGGAGAACAAAGGTGTTCAGTAGACGCGCACTCGTTTGTACAACTAGTAGTAGCCGTTTGCAGAAAGGAAGACGACAACAATTTTTGGTTCAAAGTTCAAACGCCCCAAAGCTTCACAACACAACAAACCATCAGCAGCAAACGTTATGACCGAAACAGCATCTACCGAGGTGCCCGCCTTTAGCAAAGCCTCTAGAATGTTGTCAATGAATTCGTCTCCGCTGCCTTCCCGTCATCCTTTGGCTTTTGACGTTACCAACAATAATCAGCAAGCACAAAACATGAGTCGGAAATCCTTGAAAACTCAACGACAAAAACATCCTCAACACCGTAGCCCTCATCGTTCTCTGAGTGCCAGCAAGTCTGCTTTTACGCCTTTAAATGGCTTGAGCTCACCCTCATTTTCTCTCAGATCCACGGCAACCAATGGTACCGTGATTCGAAGCTCCATCAAAACACCGAGCAACATTAACAACAACAAAAACAACAGTCAGTACCGTACCATTCTGACACCCTCTCGCACCATTACCGAGTCTCTCACGGCTATGGTGTCCGAAACAGCCGAGCAACTAGACGAAGTCTGGGACCAAGTCGGTTACAACTCCGAAGAACGTATGTCTCAACTGTCGGATCTCTTGGTACAATTCCGTAACCTCTGTCAAGCTAAATTGGCAGAAGAACAAGGCGTAGCAGAGACCTTTCGTCACACCATTGCCGAAACCAAGAGCGAAATTGTGGCTACTTCTGAAGCCCTTCACATTCCAGTCGACGAAAATTTGCTCTCCAGCAAAGACAAGAAGACGGCTCTGACGGACGAATTGGCCATTCTAGAAGCTACCCTGGAAGGATTGCGAGAAACTGCTGCTATAGCTACCGCAGATTTGAAAGAGATGCAAAATTATTTGGTTCAGGCTCACGAAATCTTGGGACTCTCTATGGAAGAAGAATGGAAAGATATTACTTCTGACTTAACAGTCCAACGACGCGATCGGTTCCGCCGCAAGGTAGACGAATTGAAGGAAGAAATGGCAACGCGATCTTCGGCTGTCATTCAATTGTTGCGAGATTGCCAACACCTCATCAAAGACTTGTGTGTAGATACAACTGGTCCAAATGCTTTAGCTTTGGATCGGCAGATTGATGGTAGTCTTGTGCGTAACCCGGAAACAGGAGGCTACACAATGGCCTCGAACCGTCGCACAGAAACATGTACCGGAATCAGTGCAAATGCATTGGAAGATCTTACGGATCGTATCACAACATTGAACGCAGAGAAGCGACGACGAACTGTCTGCTTAGAGGAAATGGGAGCCAAGATAATGACACTCTGGGAAAAGCTACGCATTCCAGAACAGGAACAGATGGATTTTTCAGAAAGCATCCAGGGTCTTGGTCCAGAGACGATTGCCAAGGGCGAAGCAGAATTGGAACGCTTGCTCATCTTGAAGTCGGAGATGCTTGGTAAGCTCATACTTGAAGCACGAGAAACCATTGTCGGCCTTTGGGATGAAATGAATGCCACCGAGCAGTACAAGGGGTCGTTTGGCGCCTTCCGCGTGACTGACGATTCCCAGTTCAACGAGGAACTCCTTGAGATCCACGAAGGATACGTTGACTATCTTCGGGAACAATTGGATGAAATGAAACCAATTTTGCGAATCATTGAACGACGAGAAGTTATCCTTCGGGAACGTAAGGAGTACCAGGAACTACAAAAGGATTCTGAACGACTCCAACAACGCGGTGCTGCCCTCACCCAGCAGCTCATGCGCGAAGAGAAGATGGCTCGTCGCATCAAGCGTGATCTTCCTAAACTGACGACCTTGTTGGAGGAAAAGCTCCAGGAATGGATTGAGAAACACGAGCAACCATTCCAGCTTCACGGAACGGACTATGCCATTATCATGCAACAACAAGAGGCCGACTGGACCGAGTACAAGAACTCGTTAGCCCTGGAAAAGGAAAAGAAAAAGAATTACGAAAAGGACAAGAGCGAAAATGATGGAAAAGGTCGTGTTGGCGGGCGACTTGCCCCCATTACGAGAAAAGTTTCGTCTACACGTCCCTTTGGTGATGCTGCCAGCCGCGAGAATCGCGGCATTAGTCGCATGCGAGGTCGTGAAAACGACAGAGCTGTGAAGCCTCGATCACAGATTGCTGCTCGCAGTCAGTCTCGGGCACCTGCTATCTAGCCAAGTGCACCATTGCCAGACCATATCATTTGTTTCAGCAGGCTTGGAAACATTCATCATACAATACATGTTATTTGGACTACAAGTTCCGTACAGTAATTATTTGAAAAGTTTACGCATAGTAGGCACCAATCATACAGTATGGTCGATCAAGCTTTGGCCCAACCGATATATTGGAATTCTCAAAGAGTCTTTCCAATTGATTGCTGTAACGTCTGCTAAACTTGCGACTACTCGTACTAGCTACGGACAACCAACAAACACAAAACGCACAAGACTGGACCCTACTAGGGAGCTATCTTTCAACGTTTTTCTGCTGGCTGAAAGGATCTGGACACTGGAGTCTTTCCAATTCACTCCGAAATCTTTGCAATAACAACTGCTACTACTAGCTACGAACAACAGACACAACGCACAATTTTAGTGAACTATCTCCCAAAGAGTTTTTTGCTGCTGGCTTAAAGAATCTAGATGTATGTAGTATGGTGTACGTCGTAGCATTCCAAACGGCCACAGCCAAAAATGTTGTAGCATCTTCATTTTCATGAGTCATCATTCACGATAGACGCTGCTTGATTCAATTCTTAAAGAGTCCCGGGTAGCTCTTCTTGTAGGCAGTGAAATCGGGAGCATTGATATCGAGACGAGTGACGGGAGACTTTCGCTCCAACGTCAAACGCTTAATGGGGGGGAAGTTAGAGTTCATTTGGTTTCGAGCATTTTGGTAGCGGGCCATGCGAGCAGCCTCGATCTTGGGATCCGGTTTTCCTGTCTCCCATACTTCGGTGGCGTCGCTGACATATTCCTGATCCATGGCGTAAGCAGCAGGCACGGCGGCAGCTCCCAAGACGGCAGCAGCGGCAACACCAATAAAAGCCTTTCGGTCCATGGACTCAGCGTTCAAGGCAACAGAGGTCTTGGCACCTTGTTGGGCAGGAGCGAAGGCAGCGACAGAGGCAACGAGGGAAAGGAGGAAAAAGGTCTTCATTGTGGCAGGACTGTGCAATCAAAGTGTAAATAATAGAAAAGGTTTAGCGTGTGCTACTGCTGCTGGCTTGATAAGACGATTTTGCCTTACCTTGACAGAGGTGATTGATTTCTGGTATCTGATACTTGACAAGAAGCAAGGTAAAAAAAGATGATGATAATCTTTCCATCAAGTCATAGTCTAGCTAGCTAGTAGTAGTAGCTACAGGCAGGAAAAAAAAAGCTATGATGTCACCGCGATCTTTTGCTTTCAAGCTTCAAGACTCTTGAGACCTCCAACCCTAGTAGATAGTAGAATCCTGCAAATTATCTCCAACTCTATTACAAACATGACACAAACCAGTCTTGGATGACGAGAGCATACCCCGCTCTTCCAGCGAGGAGGGCTCTAAATATTTAGGTATGTTTGTCTTCAGAAGATCTTAGGTCTTCCGAAACGGCTAGATGCGCAGACTTCCGCAGCGAAGATAGAGGCACTAAGAGAAGCTTGGCTACAACTAGTAGATAACAGCAAGCCAACAACAGCGTGCTTGACCAATACACCTCGAATATATATACATATCTTATCCGTAACTAACCCTACAGGCAAGATGGCTCACCAAACTGAACGATACATTCCTCCCCGACAAAAGCTGGACCCACTCAGTATCGTCACTGACTATGCGACTCATCCTCGACTGGAATACCGGTACGTTATTTTGTTTTTTGCTCAGGAGAAGATTCGTCACGCTTTTATAATATCGTTGCCTCCGCGCACTGCTTGTTGTTGCTGGCTGTTAGCCAATATTGAGACGCGTTGTTCATAGCAGGCTTTCTCATATGATGTCAACTTTTATTCAATGTTTTTAAAAACGCGGGCAGAACCATTGCCGGTGTGAACGGTCCTCTGGTTATTTTGGACAACGTGAAGCTTCCGAAGTACGCCGAGATCGTTAATCTTACACTAGGAGATGGGACCCAGCGTTCGGGCCAGGTGCTTGAAGTTTCCGGAGAACGCGCCGTTGTGCAGGTCTTTGAGGGTACCGCTGGAATTGATAACAGAAAAACTAGCTGCGAGTTTACTGGCGATGTGTTGAAGATGGGAGTTTCCGAAGAGATGCTTGGACGTTCCTTTAACGGATCAGGTAAGGTGATTGACTCGGCTCCCAAGGTCCTCGCCGAGGCCTATTTAGACATCAATGGACAGCCCATCAACCCTTCTTCTCGTGATTACCCGAAGGCGATGATTCAGACTGGTATCTCCGCCATTGATGTCATGAACTCTATTGCCCGTGGACAAAAGATTCCCATTTTTTCCGCTGCTGGTCTTCCCCACAACGAAGTCGCCGCCCAGATTGCCCGCCAGGCATCGTTAGTCACACAGAGTGATACCACGGATAGTCACGAGGATAATTTTGCCATTGTCTTTGGAGCTATGGGAGTAAACATGGAAACTGCCCGTTTCTTTCGTTCCGATTTCGAAGAGAGTGGTGCAATGCAACGTACTGCCTTGTTCCTTAACTTGGCCAATGATCCTACAATTGAACGTATCATTACGCCTCGTTTGGCACTGACAACGGCCGAATATTTGGCTTACGAGCGTGATTTGCACGTGCTTGTCATTTTGACAGACATGTCTTCGTACGCCGATGCCCTTCGTGAGGTTTCTGCCGCCCGCGAGGAAGTGCCCGGACGTCGTGGTTATCCCGGTTATATGTACACCGATTTGTCTACAATCTATGAACGTGCCGGACGTGTCGTCGGACGTAACGGTTCTATTACGCAGCTTCCCATTCTTACGATGCCTAACGATGATATTACGCATCCTATTCCCGATCTTACCGGATACATTACCGAGGGACAGATCTACTTGGATCGTCAGCTGCACACCAAGGGAGTCTTCCCTCCTATCAATGTGCTGCCTTCTTTGTCGCGTCTGATGAAGTCTGCTATTGGAGAGGGTATGACCCGTTCCGATCATGGATCCGTGTCCAATCAGCTTTACGCGTCTTACGCCATGGGTAAGGATGTGATGGCCATGAAGGCTGTTGTTGGAGAGGAAGCCTTGTCGATGGAAGATCATTTGTATCTGAGCTTTTTGGAACGCTTCGAAGGAAAGTTCGTTGCCCAAGGACCATACGAAGCCCGTACTATTTTCGAGTCTCTGGATCTCGCCTGGAGCATCCTTCGTGCTTTCCCCAAAGAGCTTCTCAGGAAGATTCCAAAGAAGACCTTGGATACGTTCTACGCTCGTCGTCGCGAAGCGCAAGAGGAAATGAACCAAGCCGATGCCTCCTCGTGAATAACCAATTTCAAGGAGAAGTAATGCTTTCATACAAACAAACCATAGGTTGGATGCAGTTGAAAATGGACTCATGTACTTCAATGCACAGTTCATTGCGGACTATGAGTACATTCAAAATAATAAACTTATATAACAGAGCTGTATTGCTTGATGCTAGGTTGAAATAAATGCGTATTGAAATCTCATACATTTACCAGTACTGTATGTTAACTCCTACATGTTTGTATGTGTTGCTGTTATGGAGTGATCGGCGTATTCCTCGTATTGAAAGAGCACTATGAGGACAGGAATTAGCTGCTGGCGCTTTCGCCTACGTTATGGTTGTTGCTTTCTTCTCTGAAATACCTGGATTGCTGGCGGTACGTAGTAATTGTTGAAGCATTCTTGCGCAGCCGACCTACTTTTTCTGTTGCTCTAGCATGGCTTCAGCCTTTTTAACTTGCTCTTTCGTTGGGAGTTGACTTAACTGATCATAAGCAAGGCCACCCACAAAAAAAGTCTTGGGTACCCATAGAAGTAAAGGCTGCTCTCTTTCGCCAGCCATGAATGCAGCAAAGATAGCCAAAACAAAGTTAATGGTGTAAGTAACAGCCAACCCTCCTTGCAAAAAATCTCTCAGGGGCGTTGGTAGATTAGTGAGGGGAAACCCTGGGTACTCCACGAATGCCATGAGAATAATAGTAAGAGCTCCGATAAAGTGACCGACCTGTAGAGGCCCCGTCGGAATTCCAAGGAATGGTTTGGCTCCTTCACCGAGCAAAGCACTGACAGTCCCATACTTTTCCACTTCGAAGAAAGTGTCATCAGCATCGGCATATGGTTGTTGTTCGAGAAGCTGTCATCGAATTTGCATTATTTATAATTTACATGTATTGTTGACACATTCAGGAGAAAACTGGATGTCAGACAAAGAACTATTTCCACAGGAAAAACACATCCACATCAATATCTCAACTCACTCTTGCGAATGCCTCCTTATCGCTTCTCTTAATTCGGCGCTTGTCCTTAAGCTTTTCTTCTTCAATACGCGCTCTCTCTTCTTCTTCTTTCTTTTTCAATTGTTCCTTAATATCAGGCAAATTGATTGCATCCGCGGCATTCTGCACTGGTTCATCTTTAACGCCCACTGAAAGGAAAATCATGGGGATAATATGATAGGTGAGGGATTTTATAGAAAAGTGTAACCACATTACGAATTTCTCTTTCGCAACTTCACAAACTATAGAAAAGCGCAACAAACAGAGACAAAATTAACGAGTTCACCTACCGCCACTATCGAATTCGAAGTTCGCCACATCTTTCAGAGTAAAGATATCTTCTTCCGTTACTTCGTCTCTATTTTCGGCGTCTTGGATCGTATCCATACTCGGCGGCGGCGATGGCTTCGGTTGATCGACGAGAGATGACGTTGATCTTTCAACAGCAGGTGCATCCTTTCGGCGGCGTCTCTTTTTCTTCTTTCCGTCAGCGGCGTGAAGAGCTGTCGCGGAGGCTTCAGGACCGGTGATAAAAGGTCCCTGCTGTATTTGGTTGGTTACCTTTTCTACTAGTCGAATTGGTGAAGTAGTGAAAGCTAATGATGATGGAGCGAGTACGACCGCACCGACAATGGCTGCTTGGCAGGCCAAGAGGAGATTCTTAGGTTTGGACGGGGACATGATTTTATGATGTTAATATTGCCGAACGGTGGGTTGTTGCGACGTAACTATATTCGGGATGAATGTGATGATCTGGCAATCCAAGCTAGGATTAGGATCGTTCTGAAGGCTGCAAGGCAAAGAATAGGCGCGTGCTACAACTGAATATTCGAGTAGATATTAAAAAATTAGTTTGTAGCGAAGGACTTCCGCAGCCATCTTGGTTGGTGGGTTTTTGAAGGTTCATTATTGATGAGAGCCAAACTCGAATCAAACGATCACAGATGGAACGTCAGAAAGATCTGGTGTTTGGCTCTAACCCTTGTGATATTAACCTTCTCACAAGCTGCTTGAGAGCAGCTCATGATGAGAGCTAAAAACAAAAAATAATAGTATCACACCCTGAACTCTTGTTCAACCGTGTATGGTATCAAAGTGTGCAGGGCAACCACCTGCAAGTAAAAAGTGAACGATAACCAAATACTATTGATATCTACAGTACGAAGAAATTTCTTATATTTCAAGTACATTTTCTTACTACATGTCAAGTAGTACATGTTGTGCTGCTTTTGAGATGCCGGTCCCCCGGAGCTTGGTCGGCGCTTCAGAGTTTATTGCTACGACTAGTGTAGCTAGTAGCTACAGTAGCTACTACTCGAGCCTGGAAAAGTACGTACTGTAGTGCTGATACACTGAAACCAAACTGTGCCGATGATAGAAACCAACTCCTACAAATAAAATCCTGATCAAGTATTTTCATCGAAGCAATGTGCATCCTCGTCAATTAGAAATGACGTCTGACACGTCTTTCGATTTACTCGCACTCCGATCTTTCCGAAACTAGGTTCAACTACGTAGGACGTAGGACCTGCCTTCGATTTTGGAGCCTTCAAAGTAGCAACTCGTCTTCGATTATTGATCTCTGCGTCTCTCTTCTGTTCGCCTGGTTATCTCCGCACTATTTCAAAGGTCTCATTACTAGCTACTTGCAGTGAAGATGATGAACAAATTGGTACTTGCTTCTCTCATCGCATCGGCTTCAGCCTTTGCCCCCGCTCAATTCGGTGGTAAGTATTGCTTTTGTTTGATTTGGAGGCGTCGACAATAATTTTAATTTCCTGCTTCATAAAGTCGGCAGCCATTGCTGTTGTCACGGCAGATTCTCACCAACCCTCCAATGTGCACTCTCATGCTTCGTTGTCGATACTCACAGCCAGACAGCAGACTCAACTTTTCGAAGATGCTGCTCCCGAAGCTGCCCCCGAGGAAGCTGAAAAACCAGCAGCATACGTAGCCAGTGAATCCCTTCCCTTCCTGGAATATCCTCCCAATCTTAAGGGATATGTTGGAGATGTAGGTTTTGACCCTTTCCGCTTCTCTGATTTCGTTCCCATGGACTTCCTTCGCGAGGCTGAGTTGAAGCACGGACGTATCTGCATGATGGCTGCCGCCGGATTTGCTGCCGTTGACTGTGGGCTTCGAATCGTCCCTCTTCCCGAAGAATACGAGGGCTTGACCTCCGTCACTGCTCACGATGCTCTTGTCAAGCAAGGGGCCATGTCACAAATGCTGCTTTTCTTCAGCCTTGCCGAGGTTATCGATCTTATTGCTGTCAACCAAATGCTCGCCGGATCTGGACGCGAACCTGGCGACTTTGGATTTGATCCTGCTGGATTTTTGAAGGGAAAGAGCAAGGAGGAAGCTGACCAAATGAAGTTGAAGGAGCTCACCAACGGCCGTCTTGCTATGATGGCATTCAGTGGTATGGTGACACAAGCTGTTTTGACTCAAGGTCCATTCCCATACGTTTAGATTTTTTGATCTGTACTACCTTCATCCCATCCCTCCGTCGAAGTCTGGCGGCTGCACAGGTTTCAGCATCTAGACTGTAGCTAAGACTGCCTGTAGCTAAATTATGTTTAGACTGCTATTCAGATCTCGGCCTAAGTGACAGACAGACTTCTATTTGCAAATAGTAGCCTACTGGATTAGATTCTACTTTGCCTTCAAGGCGTACTTTTAACTTCAGCCGATGCAAAGAACTATTTGAATTTCTTTTGTGGATCTACTGCGTAAATCTAATCTAAGGTCAGTCCAGAATCCCGTTCTAATTTTGCATTTTGGTCGGCAGTGCATTTATATAATATTAGCTCCTGGTACTATGCGGACCTGTTGTAAAGACTATCCTAGCTTGCTATCAAAAAGTGAACACTCATCAGATAGAGAAGGAAAAAGCTACAGTGCAGAGCTTAGATGTATGGGAAGCCCTTGTCGTACAGAACGGCTTGGGTGCAGATGCCTCCAATGGCCATCATGGCCAAGCGTCCGTTCGCAAGTTCCTTGTATTTCATATCCTTAATTTGGGATTCGCTCTTTCCTTCCAAGAAGTTGGTTCCAAAATTGAAGTCGCCTGGCTCACGGCCAGATCCTTGCAACATTTCCGCAACAGCAAGGTATCCAACCATTTCAAAGAGTCCAATGAAAACCAGTGCGTTGCCCATCACACCGTTGGCAACCATGGCGTCGTGTGCTTGCACAGAGGAAAGACCCTGTCCAAGAGGGTGGACAACGAGGCCAGCATCCACGAGGATAAATCCAACAACAGCCAATTGGGCAATACGTCCGTGTTTCAATTCGGATTCACGTAGGTAGTCCATCGGAAAGTAATCGGAGATTCGTAGAGGGTCGAAGCCAGTGTCATCACCAACGTATCCCTTACAGTTCTCAGGGTAAGGAAGGAATGGCATAGCAGGGCTCTTTTCGGCATTAAGAGCAATGGTGGCCTTCCCTGTATTTTCAAACGAAAGAGAGAGATGTGCATCAGATTTCCATTTTCCGAATGCTAGACGCGCTACGCTTGTCCGCATTTATGTGAAGTAGACGGACTTACCAGATTGGGAGGCAGGGGCGAAAGCTGCCGCAGCACTAAGAAGGGACGCAAGGATAAGCTTTTGCATGATTTCGAATATATTGGATGATACGAAACGAAATAAGATTAGCAGAAAGTAGAATCCTCATTGTCGGGCCAGAAGCCGCTCCTCTCTCGTTCGGTCGACACGAACTTTGAAGCTACGTTGCACCTTGAATGTCAAAGATCGGGGATCCTGGGTACTAATTTGCACGTCTGTGAATAACATCGCACATCTGATCTATTTCGTTCTCGACCCGTTCACCCCAACCCAACAGGCACCCCTGTCCTTCATTAACTGACTTACCTAAACCCAGACGGCTATTATGGCCAAGATCACATCCTGGGATTTTTTAATACCAACTAAATGAAGTGTAAAAAAAACCAATGTAAAGACTTTGTACAGCTGTCAACGCTGCCAAAGAACAACAGCTATTCATTTTAGCTTGTCTAGTCATGCCAGCTGTTGAGGATTTGAGCTAGGTGGTGACTATGAATTTGGTAATTATCCAAAGATGCCGAGAAACGCTGGACGAAGTGTCCCTCTAACTACAACTGAATACAATCTGTGTTTTCTAACTAGAACGCAGACGCAAAAATATCAGCGAAGCAAGAGCTCAGGAAGAAAATAGAAAATTGTAACCGCTGGAATTCCCAAGATGAAGGTAAGAAGGATGCATACTCGGCAGCCTGTAATGAGATCAATTGCCATGTTTGCTTCAAATTGCATTGATCCCTGAGTGTTCTAGCAGAGCAGCCTGAAGTTCTGGAAGAGTTGTTTGCTTGCTTAGTGGATCAGTCAAGTAGTAGCGATGGGAACCCTCATGAACTATCCGTTTGTGTCATCGAGTACTTGTCACAGTGCTTTCTGATTTTCGGTGCGCATATACACCATTTGATGATAGTCCGAAGATAGCAAATTTCTGCACTCCGCCTTTGAGAATCACTCGTTTCCTTCCGTTTACTTCTCTCCTTCATTTTATGTTTCGACAATTATCATACTGGCATTTTTCAACCCAGCCAGCAACGAAGTTTTTGGACTGTCATGGTTCGTTAAAAGTGTACTCTCTAATATTAAGCTCGTTTTCGTCTGGGTCCTAATACCATATCTGCATATTTCCTAGCCGTCCTATTCGGCGTGCCCTTCTAGATTAAAATCAGTCTTTTTCGATCTCTTTTGGGTTTCCTGTTCGTCGCCCTCGTATGCTGCCAAAAGGACATAACCCAACGCAATCAAGGGACTGAGAGCGAAAATAATCTGAAAAGGAGGATTCGTAGAGAAACGAAATGAGTCTTTCAGAAAAAAGGCGGATATTTCGAACAGGCAATTTCAACCTCGTCGCGACAGAATCACTTCATTGCAACATTGCCACAATAATTTTTTTACCGAATACTGTACGAGTACGAAGCAACGAAGCAACAACTCCATACAATAACAAATCACTCACTTTTACTCCAGCAATTATCATTTCCAGAGGGCTCATTGGTTCTGCTTCCGCCATTTTGATGAGATGTGTTGCCTTCGAAAAAATGTTAAGGTAAATAGTGTGGTAGCCAAGTCAATGAAAGTGAAAGTTTGTGGATGGTTTTATGTTTTTGTGTTGCGGTTTGCGGTTTGCGTTGAAACGTTTAGGTTGGAGGGAGGTTTGAATTCACCAGGATGAGTCAGTCCTCCGTCCGTTTCTCGTGGTTGTAAGATTTTTTTCTAAAAATTATTTAAAAAAAATGATTGTCGAAGTGCAACCAAGCTAGAGTAGTACCAGGTACCTGTTAGCTAGTAGGTACGCTCGTACGCTCGCACTACATCATCGGTTGTTTTAGTTCAAGCTATTATTACCTCCAGGATTATTACCTCCCTCCGATCTACTTGCTACAGGTTGCTTTTATTTTATACCTGCATACCGCATACTTACCAGCCATACTGAGTGACGACTCTAGCCAGGATCTTGAGTTGCTTGAGATTTTCGTGCATGTAACTCAAAGCTCAAAGTCCTCCTCGGTCAGTATAAAAGTCTAACTTGCCGACCAACGACACACCAATCAATTACAATCCTTAGAATGTCAGGGATGAAATTCCTAATTATCTACGCAGTTGCAGGGCTGCTGTGTTCGACGATGGGATCGTTGGTACCATCTCCACTTCCAAAACTTGCTCATAGACAAGCTCCGATATTAATAAGAGGTGGAGTGCTTGCAACGGGCGACAAAAAAGTTATGAGTCGATTCACTTCGGGGGGTGGAGTCGACAGCCGCATGCCGTCTTTATTCGGACCTAATGAAGTCGAATATAGCCGCTTTTCAGCTTGTTTGGCTGCCACCGAAGGCCTGCGTCGTATGAGAGACCAAGCTCTGTTGGAACAACAACAACCACGCACGTCTCCCGGTGGAGCTCCGAATTTAGCAGCATTGGAAGAGGAAAAGAGGATTGCCGCTCAATATCAAGCCAATTCGGGGAGAGTCTTGCGAGCCATGGGAATGTCAGTGGATCGATTTAATGAGCTAGGGCGCGAAATTTCGAAAGACGAGAGATTAAAAGAAAAGGTAGGTGCTGGAAAAGCAAAGGGACGAATTTTTCGAATTGTTTTAAAAGATACGTTTGT
>Ga0100380_10005695_pt1 | contig 12811 bp, 12 predicted proteins | sample CryGeymeta201504_FD_80417 | JGI IMG/M metagenome (GOLD analysis project Ga0100380, IMG submission 80417) | Groundwater microbial communities from Crystal Geyser aquifers in Utah, USA - Crystal Geyser metaG 2015-04 | ecosystem: Environmental > Aquatic > Deep subsurface > Groundwater | place... | reverse complement strand
GCCATTTTACAACCGTACTACGAGATTGAATTCCATAGTTACGTTGAGCTTGACTAACTGTAAAAACGCCATCCTCAACTTCTCTGACGACTTGAAGTTTGAACTGCATCGTATAATCTTTTTTAGTTCGTTTTACATAATTACGTTCCATAATTAAATTAATTGTGTAACGCTATGTTAGGATGGGACATTGTATGAAAAAAAAACATCTTCAAGTTGAAAAAGACAATCAACTTTTCAAAGAAATTTGCAGCAAAATAAATCAAGAATTAGTCTTTGATACATCAGCAAAAAACGAAATTGCCGTTTTTTTAGTGATAAAATTTTTGGTTTATTTTTCTCTGATGGTTGTAACTTATAGTTTACTTTTCACTATTCAAAATCCAATTCTTTTTTTGATTTGCTTTGTGAGTTATGGTTTTTTATCGCTGCTTTTTGCCTTCAATTTCTCCCATGATTTTTCTCATAATACTGTTTTCAAAAGTAAAACCCTGAATAACTTTTGTTTTACAGCTATTTACACACTTGTAGGCGCACACGCAGCAGCTTGGAAAAAACGTCATGTTCATTCTCATCATTTTGCGCCAAATGTAGCAGGCTATGATTCTGATTTAGAAATTTCTCGTTTGATTCGTGTTACGCCAGAAAGTAAATGGTATTCATTTCATCGTTTTCAATATATTTATGCGCCTTTTGCTTATACAAGTTATTCTCTTTTTTGGATTTTTGTAAAAGATTTTGTCATTTTTTTTTCTAAAAACACAAATCAAGATATTGATAATAAATTTACTTATCATCTTACTTTTTGGTTTCAAAAATCATTCTATCTGATTTATATTTTAGTTTTACCTTTGCTTTTCTCTTCTTTCTCTGGGCAAAATTATTGGATAGTTTTTGTAGGATTTTTACTGATGCATGGTTGCCAATCGCTTTTTCTCTTGTTTACCTTCTTTATGACGCATCATGTAGAAACGACACATTATCCCACAACGGATAAAGATGGTTATATCAATTATTCGTGGCTAATGAATCAAATCAAAAGCTCAAACGACATGCACCCTTTTAGCGAATCTGCCAATTTTATTTTTGGTGGATTTAATAATCATATTGCTCATCATCTTTTTCCAAATATTCATCACATTCATTATCCAAAACTGAATCGTATTTTGTATAAAATCTTAGAAGAAAATGAAATTTATCCCAATCAAACAAGTTATTTTGGTGGAATTGTTTCGCATTTGAAATTACTTAAAAGTAGAGGAGAAAAGAGTTAGTTATAACACATGTTTAGTGATGTTTTTTAGGTGTGTAGTTATTCCGTTTATTAACTACACACCTAGAAATTGAATATACTGTTTCATAGGTTTTCTTCTATTTTACTATTTATTCAATTCTGATAAAGTTATATTTTCTTACCAATAAAACGTATTACTTTTCCTATTCCGTTGTGATATAATCCTTCTTTTAGTTTGATTTCTACTTCTTCAAGCTGTATGATTTCAAAATCTTGAAAGTCATTTTGAATCAATTCTTTAGAGAATAACATTTCTAGTTTGTCGGGACCTCCTACATTTGGGTTTTCTTTTCTTTTCTCCAAATGCCCTTTGCTAAAACCTTCAAGAATAAGTAGTCCTTCGGGATTTATCAAATCTGCATTTTTTTTATGATATTCTGATAAGATTGAAGGATGAAAATGAGCATAAATCAAGACAGCAACATCAAATTTTTGATTGATTAGTGGTAATTTCAAAAAATCTCCAGCTTGATAATCAATACTTACATTTTCTTTTTCTGCTAATTGTAATGCTTTCTTTTGCCCTTCTTCACTACTATCAAAAGCTGTTACTTTCCAACCTTTTTTGGCAGCATAAATGGCATTTCTTCCCTCTCCTTCGGCAGCAAAGAGTATTTTTCCAGTCTTTTGTTGTTTGTCGATGACTTCTTTAAAAAATACATTGGGTTCTGTTCCATAAGCATATTCTTTTGCTGCATATCGGTTGTTCCACATTTCTTTCATAGCGTTTATATTATTAAATGATTGATTAATAGTTAGTTAAGTTCTTTTTGTCAAAAAAAGTGTGTTGTGTAATCTTTGTTACTGAAAGTAAGAGATATAAAATAGATATTTACATAAAATTTTTACGAAATTAAACGCAACAAAAACATGAATACCAAAAACTTAATCGGATTAGATACTGAAAAAGCCAAACATTTGGCTGAAAAATTAAATGAATTATTGGCAAACTATTCTGTATTTTATCAAAATACAAGAGGCTATCATTGGAATATCAAAGGAGAAAAGTTTTTCGAACTTCACGTAAAGTTTGAAGAATTATACAATGATTTACTTTTGAAAATAGATGAAGTAGCCGAACGAATTTTGACTCTAGGACACACTCCCAAACATAATTATTCAGATTATCGTACAATTTCTAAAATACAAGAAAGCGTTCAGGTAAGTGATGGAAGAACAGCCGTTGAGAATATATTAACTTCATTCCAAACTATTATAAGTCTGCAAAGAGAACTTCTTTTATTGTCTTCGGATGCAGCAGATGAAGGAACAAATGCTCTCATGAGTGATTATATTACTCTACAAGAAAAATCAGTTTGGATGTATTCTTCATTTCTAAATAAATAATTTTCAAACCTAAAATTATTTCCCTCATAGTATAAAATTTGTAAATCTTATACTATGGGGGAAATTGCATTTATAGAATTATTTTTTATCCATTTCTACCACCCAAATTCCTCTCAACTGATTTAATGTATAACCTGTTGCTTTATCGTTTGGATAGAGTTTATTAATTTTGGCTAAAGTAGCTGGTAATACTTCTGTTTTGGGTTGTCCATGACATTGCATACACATTTGATTGGTCATAATTGGATAATAACCTACTTCCTTATCGGCAATAGTTAATAGTTGAGGTTTAGGATCTTGACCATTAGCAATGCGTTGTTTTGTTTCCTCAATGTACTTCAATTCGCTTTCATTGGCTTTATTATCAGGATTTCTGTTTTTGTCAGAAACTCGCTTGATATAAGCATTCAAGGCTACTGCCATACTATCTGTTAGTGGTATAGCTTGTGTCGAACAAAATGATACAGCGTGTTCAGTTCCTTTTGTATTAATTGCTCCCAATAGATTTTTGCCCAAGACTCCTTTTGTTTGCATAGCAAATTTTTGTCCCATTTCAAGAGGAGATAATTCATTATTTCCTTGATTGTGTTTTCCTTTTTCAGATTTGTAATGTTCTTCAAACCAATCTGGAGTTTCCAAGTCTGCATTATAAATATAGGCAGCTATTTTAGTAAGTTTGTCTTCACTAAAATTCATTTTTGGCATTACATTAAAACGCTTTATTGCACCTTTCATTTTAGATTTTTCTTCACTTGGGTCATTCAAAAATGCTATCAAATCTTTGGTAAACTCTTCTTGAGTTGTGCCATTTTTGATATAATGCCTTTTGACTGCTTCCATAGGTGGCGCAGCTCGGTTTTCGTGTGAAGCATTCGGACTATGACAAGAATAACAGTTTGCTTCCATGAGTTGAAATCCTTCTGCAATGTCATCTTGATTAATTTCAGCCATGTTTTGACTTTCTTGAAGTTCAGTTGTTTTACTTTCTGAGCCAGTAGCCTCTCTTTTTGAATTGTTACAACTAACGAATAAAAAAGAAAGAAAGAGAGCGAGATAAATTTTTTGTGTTTTCATGTTTTTTTGATGAATAGTTTTTTCTGTATTTTTGAAAATGATAATAGTAAAGGGGATATTAAATTCAATTTCCACATTGTTCGTTAGGAGAACCAACAATCGCATCATATTCAGATTGTGTAATAAAAACAGGCGTATAAGTTCCTAATTGTCCTACAAAACTTCGAAGATGATTACGAGAACCACAAGTTAAATTATCATACGTATCCAACAAATCAGTACGAGTGGTATTATTTATAAAAATCTTAATATCACTAATATCCAAATCTTCAATAGTAGCTCCTACTTCCAATGCATGATTCAATGAAGAGTCCGATTTTGTTGTAAGTTCATTGTATAAATACTGTAAATCAGGATTTTGAAATACTCCTTCTACGTCATTTTCTACTGGGTCTGAAATTCCGTATTTATTCAGTAGAGTCAAAACCCTGTTCATGTGTGATTGCTCACTGTTTGAGATAGATGAAAAAATAGACAAATTATATTTTTGAAATGAATAAATATATACATCACGAGCCAATTTTTCTTCTTCTCTCAAAAAGATTAAGTCCAACTGTTCTTGCTCGGTTAGGACTGTTGGCATTTCTTCGTTGTCTTTTTCACAAGAAAAAAACACAAATGCCAAAATAGCGATAATAAAGAATGATTTTTTCATTGAAATTATGATTTAAAAACTTTTTGTAGATTTACGAATAGTCTTGTATAAATTAATTTTTTATTGTTTTCTTAGTTCAAAGGTGCATTTTATTTATATCAATTTCAGTAACAAAGGTTACATAGTTTTTTTCAATAAAATTCTTTTTATCATTTTTTTATTTAATGGAGGGATAGCATAGTGTCAATAATAAAATAAATTGTTTTGGTGGAATTATTTCGCATTTGAGAGTATTGAAATTTAGGGGAAAAGTAGAGGGATAAACTTAGTAAAATTGTGTTTTTATTTCTATGTTTGTTATTGAGCATCTTGATAGTAAACTGAAGACTAAAAAAAAACATACATGGACAAACAATTCAAACACATCAGCGAATCTAAAGTAACAATTACACAACTCATGTTGCCTTCTCATTCCAATTTTAGTGGAAAAATTCATGGAGGGCATATTCTGAATATGATGGATCAGATTGCCTTTGCTTGTTCTTCCAAACATTCAGGAAATTATTGTGTAACAGCGTCTGTAAATAAAGTCGATTTTCTAAATCCGATAGAAGTGGGAGAATTGGTTACGCTGAAAGCCTCTGTTAATTTTACTGGCAGAACTTCTATGGTGGTTGGTCTGCGAGTAACTTCTGAAAATATTAGAACAGGTACTACCAAACATTGTAATTCTTCTTATTTTACGATGGTTGCCAAAGATGAAAACGGAAAAAGTACGCCTGTTCCAGGAATTATTCTGACAACAAAAGAAGAAATAAGACGTTTTGCTAGAAGTATTACAAGACAACGAGAAAGCAATACTAGAACTTCTAGATTTAATAGTAAAATTTTTAAAGTTGAAGATTATTTGCATCTCTTTGAAAACAGTAATTCTAAGATTGAATTGAAAGAGAAGTAAAAGGGAGGTCTTTTCCCTATGTAATACAAATTATCGTTTTTTGTAGGGAAAAGGCAAGCCTTTTCCTAAACTAGCATTTTGAATTGGAAAAAAACTGTATGGAAGGAAAAAGCAAGCCTTTTCCCTACATAATACAAATTGACTAAGCGACACCCGAAGAGCAGCGTAACTAATTTGCTATACACCCAAATTTAATCTTATTTATTTTTTTAAACAAATAATCTGTATTTTTGTGTGAACTTATCAAGTCGTTGTTAGCGTCCTTACCAACAACATAATTTATACAAAATGGCAATTACAGAAAAACCTTTCCGAATTATCTACGAAGATAATCATTTACTTATCTTCAATAAAGCAGCAGGATTGCTCTCACAGGGCGATAATACAGGCGATAATTCGTTAGTGGATTTAGCAAAAGAATATATTAAAGTAAAATACAACAAACTGGGGAATATCTTTTGTGGTTTGGTGCATCGTCTTGACCGTCCTGTGAGTGGCGTAGTAGTCCTTGCCAAAACGTCAAAAGGACTAGAGCGTATGTCCAAACTTTTTAGAGATAGAGATATTAATAAAGTCTATTGGGCAGTTGTGAAGCGCAGACCTCCAAATAAGGAAGATAAATTGATTCATTATTTAGAAAAGGATTCAAAAACAAACACGACACAAGCCTACGACCAGCCACAAGGAAAGGCACAACGAGCAGAACTCAAATACAGATATGTTGGAAAACTGAATATGTTTCATTTGTTGGAAGTTACGCCTCTGACTGGCAGACCTCATCAAATTCGTGTTCAGCTCGCTGCAATCGGTTGTCCGATTCGTGGCGATGTAAAATATGGCTATAAAAAAGTAAACGAGGACGGAAATATAAACCTTCATGCAAGACGAATTAATTTTATTCATCCTGTCAAAAAAGAACCAATTATTTGTGTAGCTGCATTACCTCAAAATCCGTTTTGGGAAGAATTCTTAACTTTAGATGATTTTAAAATAAAAGACAAGCAGTTGGATTATCTACATTCAATGTAAAAGTAGAAGACAGTTTCCAACTGTCTGTATCATTAAACAATACAACTAATGGACGAAACAAAAACACAGAATACGCCACGCATTGCCATCTTCCCCGGTTCTTTTGACCCATTTACAAAAGGACATGAAGACGTAGTTAGGCGTGGACTTCATCTTTTTGATAAAATTATTATTTCGATTGGATTTAATAGTGAGAAGAAGCGTTTTTTCTCAATAGAAACCATGGAAAAAATGATAAAAGAAACTTTCAAAGATGAAGATAATATCGAAATCAAGGTTTATTCTGAACTAACGGCACTTTTTGCAAAGAAAAATGGAGCAAGGTTTATTTTGCGTGGAATCAGGAATACCACGGATTTTGAATATGAAACGCCAATTTCACAAGCCAACAAACACGTAGATTCGGATATCGAAACTGTTTTTTTGATTACTTCTCCTCAATATACATTCATTAGCTCGTCTATTGTAAGAGAATTGTACCGTTATGGACAAGATGTAAGTAAATTTGTACCGTATCAATTACCAGCAAAATAAATTTAGAAGTCAGATTTTAGAAATCAGAAATACGAGCAATTAGGAGATAATTGTTGTTTTCTAGTTTCCTAATTCCTAATTCTCAGTTCCTAATCTCTAATTCCCAATATCCAATTATTTATGCGTTTTACTTTATTTTTTAGCGTAATAGCTAGTTTGTTTATTTTTCCATCTATATCTTCTTTTGCTCAAGTAGATTATCAGAGTTATTACCAAAAAGGTAAAACAGAACTTTCTAACAAAAATTATTCTGCTGCTCGTCAGAGCTTAATTATGGCAATGCAAGAAAATCCTAGCAATGGATTCTTTTTTCCTGCTAGTTATCTGTATTCAATGGCAAGTTATAAAGGAGGTGATCTTGCCACAGCTTATACAAAAGTCGGTGAGCTTTTAGCAAAGGCAAAAAATGCTAATTTACCTTCTGACCAATACCAAGAAATGCTCTATCTGGGTGGCGTAATTGCCTTCGAAAAAGACCAATCTCTGCAAGCCATGACTTGGTTGCAAGATATAAAAGGCTCAAAACTGCGTACTGCTGTACAAAATTTGAAAGCTACTTTTTTACCTACAAAATCAGTTTCTGAATTAAAATTATTATATCAAAAATTCTCAAAAGACCGTACTTTATCAGAAGTTCTAGCTGATAAATTATCACAACAAAATGAGATTTCAGAAGAAGATAAAAAACTCATAAAAAATATTGAATTTGCCTATGGTTATACCTCACCTTATCAAAAAAAGCAAAATACTGCAACTGATAAAATAGTTAAGAAAAAAGAATACAATGTAGCTGTAATGCTTCCTTTTAGGTTACAAAATGAAAGTGTGGCTCGTGAAGTACAATCATTTTTGGATTTGTATGAAGGAATGAAAGTAGCACAAGAAGACCTGAAAAACGAAGGCATAACCATCAATTTATTACCTTTTGATACAGAAAATGATGCAAATAATGTAAGGCGTTTAGTTGGGCTTTCGGCTATGAAAAATATAGATATGTTTTTTGGTCCTTTATATCCTACTACATTTCCTATCGTTTCGGAGTTTGCACAAAAGAACGGTATAAATATGGTAAATCCTCTTTCTTATACGCCTGATTTGATTGAAGGAAAACAAAACACCTATCTTTTTGAGCCAAGTTTTCATACACAAGCAAAAGCAGTAGCTGATTATTCTTTTGATTCTTTAAATGCTGATAACGCCTATATTATTTATGGCAACTCTCGTAAAGATTCTACTTTGGCACATGCTTACAAAAAGATAGTAGAAGAAAAAGGAGGGAAAATAATGGTTTTTGAAAAAGTATCAGCAGGAAAGACTACTTTTAATAGAATAAACTCTTTATTGAAACCTATTGCTTCAAAACCCCCAAAACTCAAAGAAGGTGAAACATTCAAAAAACCTGAAGGAGATACAACAGTACATATTTTTGTTGCCAGTTCAGAACTCGCTGTGGCAGGTTCTGTAATTAGTGTTTTAAAAACTTCTAGGGTTGATATTCCTCTTTTTATAGATAAAGATTGGCTCAAATTCGATCAAATTGATATGAATGATTTTATGGATAGATCGGTATTTTTTATTTATACAGATTATATCAGTCCATTAAAAAACAAAGAATTCATCAAAAAATATATCAACAAAACAAATTTTTTACCCTCCGAATATGCGTATGTAGGTTATGAATCGTTTTACTTTTTTGGAAAAACAATGCATAAATACGGAGTAAACTTCGAAAACCAGTTACAAAGAGAACGTTTTAGAGAAGGAAAAGTAATGATAGGACAAAATTATTATAATTCAAATGACAATCAACTTGTTCCTTTACTTCGTTTTGTAAATAATCGCTTAGAAATTGTAAATCATTTTTATCAAGAATAAGATGAATTTCTGTTTCGTAATTCTCTAATTCCTATTTACCAATCCCTATTTACCAATTATTTGAATGCAGTTTTTTGACTCTCCTTTTAACGATGATAACTCTGTACAAGCAGGTTATTTCTTGTTGGCAGAACCTTTACTAGATGACCCTAATTTTGACAGAACTGTGATTTTGGTTTGCCGACATTCTGAAGAAGGCTCGTTTGGTTTGGTTGTCAATCGTCCAACAGAAATTACTGTAAGTGAAGCAACCGATTTATTAGAAATTGAAAATAGATTATTTATCGGAGGCCCTGTCGAACAGCATACCATGCACTTTTTGCATACCATTACTTCGCTCAAAGAATCTTTAACCATAACAGAAAATATTTTTTGGGGAGGAGACTTCGAACACTTGCAAAAACTTGCCTTAAAAGGAAAAATTACAGAAGAAAATTGTCGTTTTTTTGTAGGTTATAGTGGTTGGTCAGAATTGCAATTAGAAGCAGAATTAAAAAATAATACGTGGATTATCTCAAAAGTAAATCCAAAAATTATGTTTGAATACGAACCTGAACAACTTTGGAATGCTATTTTGAAGGAAATGGGAGGAAAATATAAAATCTATTCTAATTATCCAACCGACCCACGCTTGAATTGATTTTTGTGTTTTTATGTCGCTCGTGAGGACACGAGCAACATTAAAATTTAGCATACTTTTAAATACAGCCATTGCTCGTGTCCCCACGAGCGATATACACTTCTCTTTATGATTCGTTCTCTTCTCTCTCGTCCATTTGCTTCATACATTGTAAGTCAGCAAAGAAAATGGATTCAAAATTCGGAAAAAATTCAACATCAATGGTTGCAAAAATTGGTTTTTGAAGCAAAAGATACAGCTTTTGGAAAAGACCATAATTTTGGCGACATCAAAAATTATGAAGACTTCAAAAAGAATGTTTCCATAAATGACTATGAAGATTTGCGTCCTTATATTGACCGTATTTTGACAGGGGAACAGAACGTTCTTTGGAAAGGAAAACCCTTATATTTTGCCAAAACATCAGGAACTACCTCAGGAACAAAATATATTCCGATTACAAAAGATTCTATTCCAAATCATATCAATTCGGCTAGAGATGCCCTTTTGTGTTATATTCATGAAACTGGAAAAAGTCAGTTTTTAGATAAAAGTTTGATTTTTCTTTCAGGCAGTCCTGTTTTGGAAGAAAAAGCAGGTGTTCCACTTGGAAGGCTTTCAGGAATTGTAAATCATCACGTTCCTTCTTATTTAAGAACTAATCAAAAACCGTCTTACCAAACAAATTGTATTGAAGATTGGGAACAAAAATTAGATAAAATCATCGACGAAACTATCCATTCTGATATGTCATTGATTTCTGGAATTCCTCCTTGGGTACAAATGTATTTTGACCGTCTGCATGAGCGAACAAATGGAAAACGTATCAAAGATATTTTTCCAAATTTTGATTTGTTTGTTTATGGAGGTGTTAATTTTGAGCCGTACAGAAATAAAATTTATGAATCTATTGGAGAAAAAATAGATTCTATCGAAACATTTCCAGCCTCAGAAGGATTTTTTGCCTATCAAAATTCTCAACATGATAACTCACTTTTATTACTTTTGAATAGTGGAATTTTCTTTGAGTTTGTTCCTGCTGAAAATTTCTATGATGAAAATCCTCCTCGTTTGAGTATTTCAGAAGTAGAATTAGATAAAAATTACGCTCTTATTTTGAATAGTAATGCAGGACTTTGGGGATATAGCATTGGAGATACAATCAAATTTGTAAGTAAAGACCCCTATAAAATTATTTTTTCTGGGAGAATAAAACATTTTATTTCTGCTTTTGGCGAGCATGTCATTGGAAGCGAAGTAGAACAGGCTTTGCGTTTTGCGTTAGATAAAAATCCAAAAACTAGAACGACAGAGTTTACGGTTGCACCACAGGTTACCCCAAAAGAAGGTTTGCCGTATCACGAATGGTTTATAGCTTTTGAAAATCAGCCGAATGATTTAGAGAAATTTGCAACCGATTTGGATAATAAATTACAAGAACTCAACTCCTATTATAATGATTTGATAAGAGGTTCTATTTTGAGAAAATTAGTCATTCGTTCTCTTCCTGCTGATGGTTTCCAAACGTATATGAAATCTATTGGAAAATTAGGAGGACAAAATAAAGTTCCTCGTCTGTCGAATGACAGAAAAATAGCTGATGAATTGGAGAAGATTAGTTAAGAAAAAATATTTACCTTCAAAATCTTTCTTAAAAGCTACTTTTTGTATCTTTGTAATTATAGAGGTAAAATGGCATAACTATTTCTTTAATTTAACAAGAATCTAAAAAACCGTTTTATTCATTTCTTTTTAATTAATTCACAATTATTTTTTATATATGAAATTAGCAGTCATTGGTACAGGGTACGTGGGTTTAGTGTCAGGAACTTGTTTTGCAGAAACTGGAAATCAAGTCATGTGTGTCGACATTGATGAGAATAAAATTAATCGCCTTAAATCGGGAAAACTAACGATTTATGAACCGGGTTTGCAGGTTTTATTCGAAAGAAATATCAAACAAGAACGCCTTTTATTTACTACTGATTTAGAAGAAGCCGTAAAAGATGCTCAAATTATTTTCTTAGCTCTTCCAACTCCTCCGGGGGAAGATGGCTCTGCTGACCTTTCGTATGTATTGGGAGTTGCCGAGCAGTTGGGCAAAATCATTACAGATTATAAAGTTATTGTTGATAAAAGTACTGTTCCTGTTGGTACTGCCGAGCGTGTAGAGGCTGCTATTGCCAAAAATGCAAAAACAGAATTTGATGTCGTTTCGAATCCTGAGTTTTTGAGAGAAGGTGTAGCTGTTGATGATTTTATGAAACCTGATAGAGTGGTGGTAGGTACTTCTTCGGATAGGGCAAAAAAAGTAATGGAAAAACTCTATAATCCGTATGTAAGACAAGGAAATCCAGTTATTTTTATGGACGAGCGTTCGGCTGAAATGACAAAATATGCAGCTAATTCTTACCTTGCTACACGTATTAGTTTTATGAATGAAATTGCAAATATTTGTGAGCTTGTAGGTGCAAATGTTGATTTTGTTCGTAAAGGAATGGGTTCTGATAATCGTATCGGACAACGATTTTTGTTTGCTGGTGTGGGTTATGGTGGAAGTTGTTTTCCAAAAGATGTACAGGCTTTGGAAAGAACAGCCAACGAAAATAAATATGAGTTTAAGATTTTGAGTTCGGTAATGAAAGTAAACGAACTTCAAAAAGTAGTAATGGTAGATAAAATCAAGTCATTTTATGGCGAAGATTTGACAGGAAAACATTTTGCGATGTGGGGACTTGCCTTCAAACCAAATACAGATGACATTAGAGAAGCTCCAGCCTTGTATATCATTGATGAGCTTTTGGCAGCAGGTGCAACCGTTGCTACTTTTGACCCAGAAGCAATGGAAAATGTACACGAACAATATGAAGGAGATGAGAGAGTTTCTTTTGAAGAAAATCAATACAATGCACTCAAAAATGCTGATGCTTTGATTATTGTTACTGAATGGAACGTTTTCCGTACTCCAGACTTTGAAAAAACATTCGCTATCATGAAAGATAGAGTTATTTTTGATGGAAGGAATGTATTTGATTTAGCTCAAATGGAAGATTTGAAAACGTATTACAACAGTATTGGAAGACAAGCTGTTGATACAAGAGAGAAAAAACAAGTTCCTCAAGAAGCTTAATTTATTTGTCATTGGTGGAGACACCAACAACGGCAAGAGTCGCTCGTAGAGATACGAACAACAGTAGAATTTGTCTTTTTTTATATTTACCCTATTTTTTTATAGAAATAGGGTATTTTTATGCTTTAATTTTCAAAACACGTACTAAAAATTATGCTAAAATTTCTTTTCAAAGTAACCTTTCAATCGGCTATTTTATTTTTTGCAGTTTCTTTTCTGACTGTTTTGTATGATATTACTCTACCCTACCATTTTTTAAGTACTTGATAATGAGCAGTTTAATTTATATTTTAATTTACATATAATCAAATATCGGAAAAATCTATCAGTTATATTTTCAAATTCTTCAACAGATT
>Ga0100380_10005693_pt1 | contig 12813 bp, 10 predicted proteins | sample CryGeymeta201504_FD_80417 | JGI IMG/M metagenome (GOLD analysis project Ga0100380, IMG submission 80417) | Groundwater microbial communities from Crystal Geyser aquifers in Utah, USA - Crystal Geyser metaG 2015-04 | ecosystem: Environmental > Aquatic > Deep subsurface > Groundwater | place... | reverse complement strand
TTTAAAAGATCGAGTTCCTCAGGCATGGAATCAATTTCCATTCGAAGAGCAGAGGCGGCTTCATCTACTAGGTCAACGGCTTTATCCGGCAAATGTCTGTCGGTAATGTAGCGGTTAGATAGTTCGGCGGCCGAAACAATGGCCGGATCGCTAATACGAACCCCATGGTGGACTTCGTACTTTTCTTTAATGCCACGCAAAATTGCAATGGTGTCATCGACAGTCGGTTCTTCTACTCGAACAGGCTGAAAACGACGTTCCAAAGCTGAATCTTTTTCGATGTATTTTTGATATTCTTTGATTGTCGCCGCACCAATCACACGCATTTTTCCACGTGCCAAAGCCGGCTTTAACATGTTGCTGGCATCCAGTGATCCACCGTCGGTAGTTCCTGTTCCAACAAGAGTATGAAGTTCATCAATAAAAAGAAGGATTTTTCCATCGGATTCTTCTACTTCTTTAACGACGGCCTTTAAGCGATCTTCAAATTCACCACGGTACTTTGTTCCGGCAACCATGGCGCCGATGTCTAGAGAAATAAGTTCTTTGTCGCGTAAAAGTTCCGGAACATCACCCGAGGCAATCCTTTGAGCCAAACCTTCGACAATGGCAGTTTTTCCAACTCCGGCTTCTCCAATCAAAACAGGATTGTTTTTAGTGCGACGAGAAAGTACTTGCATCACTCGACGAATTTCGGCATCACGTCCAATGATTGGATCTATTTCGCCAGCCAAAGCTGACTCAGTCATGTTGTGACCGTATTTTAAGAGAGCCTGATAGCGAGCCTCCGGTTCGGGGGAGTCAACACGCTGTGAGCCACGAATGTCTTTGAGTCCAAGCATGGTTGACTCATCGGTCATGCCATACTTGGCAAGCAAGGCCCCAACGGGTTTGTTTTTAATAAGTCCAAGCAACAAGTGTTCGGTAGAAATAAAATCATCCTTAAACTCCTTAGCCCGTTTAGCGGCCTCAGCGATTACCCTAACGGTTTGCTGAGACATGTACATTTGATTCAATCCATCGGCTGGGTCAATAAAAGGTTGATGGGGGAGATCGTGCAAAATGGAACGCACTTCAGCCTCCAAATCGGCCGGATGCTGAATAACTTTATTGGCAATAGCAGAAACAACACCATCTTCTTGTTCGAGTAGTGCGGAAACTAAATGAATAGGTTCGACAGCCTGCTGGCCATTTTCGTGAGCAATCTGATTGGCTTTTTGCAGGGCTTCTTGAGATTTGAGGGTAAAATTTTGTGGAAGCATAAAATACTGTTAGCACTCTCTAGTGTAGAGTGCTAGTTTTGAAAAGTCAACCAAACAAAAAACCCCACTTTCCTGATAAAAGTGGGGGAGAGAAAAGAGCGATCAGTCATCGCACCGAAAGAAGAGTTACTCTTTGGTGCAGACGATTCGCTTGAGTCGGATACCGTCTCCTACTCCGAGCATGAGAATCACACCGTTTGTAGATGCGATCATGTCGGGGTATGGGCCATAAAAATCGTCTGGGTCAAAACCGACAAGATATGGTCCACCAATCGGTCTTCCGTGGGGGTCGAAAATCGAAAGTGTGGTATCTCTAGTATGTTCCGGGTTGCCTTGCAGATTTTTCTTTGCCAAGACACCGATTCCGTCCAGTACGGGAATGCTCCGTTTTGTACCCCTGTCCGATTCCCATTCACCAAGTACTTCTCCGGTTTCTGCGATCGACAACACTTTTTTGTTGTGAGTATCTTCGCGATCATTACTGACCACATGGTTCAGATTCACAACATAGCCATTGTCAGAAGATGTGATATCGAGCCAGAACGAACTATCTTCTGTTCCGTTGATTTCGTAGACCAAAACAGGATCACTCTCGTTTTTCTTGAGGAAAAACTGGAGATGATTGCTGTCGTCGCTTTTCATGGTCCAGAGTGCATACAAAACACTCTGCTTGGTTGTGTTGAAATCGGAGATGCCGGTGTAGAAACCTTCTGAATCGATTACAACATTATGTCTAGAATCCAAGATTGATCCATCTTCATTTTCAACAATCGAAGCGAGGATAAAGGTGCGCGGTTCTTCAAGGGAATTGCGGTACATCACCCAATTGCCTTTATGTTGCCATTCGTGGAACTGGTGACCCAGAAAAAAAACATCTGCGCCATCTGCTGAAATCGATGTGGCAAACAGAACGTTTGCATTCGAATTCATTCGCAGATAGGTAACCCACGCTGTTGACTTGTCGATCACAAACACATTGTACCCGCCACCCTCAGGCAGTGCGGAGAGTGACCAGACTGCACCAGCCGAAGGCAGGAGCAAACTTGTGGGTTCTGTTTGTGGTACTCCGTGTTTGTTGAACGGCAGGAGCATTAATTCATCTCGTGAGTCGGTTCGCCACAACATGAGAAAGCCCTGTCCATCCGTAACAACGGTCGACGAGTTTCCATCAGGATCGATGGTTCTCGTGTCATTCGCCTCGCAGGTAACGAGGGGATTACTCACCACGTCATCGATGTTGTTCACATCATTGTTCGTTCCGTTCTCTTCCACTCCAGCACCATAGCGATAATCGTCGTGGCACCCGGAAAAGAACAGACCAACGAGAGCGAAGATCAAGGCACAGAAGAACGTCTGCTTGGTGTTCATGATAAACACTCCTTGTGGGTTACGGCCGTTTTTGTTGCACAGCCTTGTTAAGGAACGAGGGAGTTTATACGGGTATTTTCGTATTTTGTCAAGGATATCTAGGATAAAAAACACCCCATCTTTGGAAAAAGATGGGGGAGGGGGTGGAATCAGCTTTGCTAATCTTCCTCAGTTTCAGTGTTGTCGACTATGTCGTATCTGGAAGTTCCAGAATAGTGATCGATCATAGCTCGTATGAAGAAAATGCCTTCTTTGGGGAAAACGATTTCTCCCGTTGATTTCTTGCGAACACCTTCTTCGTTGAAGGATTTTAGATAAAGCTGGGCTTCAGGGGAGTCATCGGCGGTTGTTAGTATAGCCGGTTCCAATCCTATTGTTACACAATGAACAAGAGGTTCCATTTTTCCGCCAACGTAACCCCAAAGGGTGACATCTTTGTCTATGGGTGTCTTTTTTTTCATTACGACGGCCTCCTTTTTTTGTGGTGTGTTTGTCAAAGAATCACTGGACATAATGGTGTGTTTTACAGAAAAAGTCAAGTTGTGCTGATTTACTTCAAAATTGTATGTGGAAGACGATTGTTTTCATTCGGTTCGTCTGCAAAAGTATATATTCTTTTTTCAAAGTCTTTAAAGGCCATTTGCCCGCCTTTTTCACCTAAAGCAGAAAGATAAGCTTGTTCCATTGATTTTCTTAGAATCGGACTTTCCAAGTACATTTTTACACGTAGCTGTGTTTCTGCCGGTATATGCTGTCCGGCAACCGCTTCTAATGGCTCTGATCTGAGCTGGTCTAAAGAACTAGGATTTTCATTGTCAACAGCACTTAAACCATTATCTATACCAACCAAATTTCCATCACTTTGAATCAGGTAATTTTCATGGTGTCTGTCGGTATTTTCAAAAGCATAATCAAAAAACCCTAATCTTTTTACAGAATCTATATTGGCATCTTTTTGCCAGTCAGGTTTCTTTTTTGCAACTATACCGGCTTCCCATTTTTGAACACTTCCGGGTCCAAAGTCAGTGGTGTTCCTAATGATCGTTGGAGGAATTTCTTTGACACCAAACATGCGGGCAACTTGGCCTGCTAACCATTCTCGTTTGTATAGAGTTCCAGGTTTAAACGCACGTCCACCCAAAGATTTTTCTCCGAGAGCGGGTTTGGAGACTGCTTTGATTGAAGTGTTTTCAAAACCGGTTGCAAAAGTTTGATTAACGCCATCACTTAATCTTTTAAGCCCTGTTATTTTTGTGTTTTGTAAGATGTTTTCATCTTTACGTCGTTTTCGTTCCTCTTCTTTTTGTTTCTCTAGCAGTTTACGAGTTTCCGGATCAGTTTCTTTTTCCAACCTTTTATTTATTTGAAGACTAATTACATCGGAAAGATTATTGGCAGTTTCGGCAAAGAGTTTTATTTCTGCTTCATAATCTTCTTTTTCTATTTTACCGATTTGTCTTTCAAAAGATTTGAATTCATTTTCTGGAATAGAGCCACGAATAAAATCCAGCGCTTCTTTGCCTCCACGTTGTTTTGCCAGTTCTTTGTAGAGAAAGACTTGTGTGAGAAAAGTTGTTTCTTGGCCTGAAAGGTTTTCTGCAAGTTTATTCCTTAAGGATTCAAGTGCACTTTCATTATCTAGAGTGTCCTCAAGAATATCTATTTCACCCTGTGTAAAATCAGCTGTATTCTCAAATTCACGTAGCATTTTTGGAATATCTTTTAGAGCATATTTTTCAAAACTCAAATCATAACGCTCTTTTTCTGTCATCTCAGAAAATTCGGGAATGCGAGGTATGCCGTAGCTTTCTAAAAGATTTGCCTGTTCTGTGGCCGGTTGTTTTTCTATACGTGAGACAACTGAGTCAGGCTTCCGTTTTTTATCAAAAGCAACAATCTGAATTGCATTAGGATTTTCTTTAAAACTTTCAACAGCCGACAAAAAGTCTGCTTCGGTCATTGTTTCAAAATCATCTGTATCAAGCTCGACTTCAATTGAATCTTCCGGAAGTTCTGCAATTTCTTCTAATGAGTCGCTTGGAAGTTCTTCAATATCTTTTGGTTTTTCTGGGGGTGCTTGTAAATCAGAAAAGACATCTTCGACATCGGGAATTTCTCCTTCTCCTCCTTCTTCTTCTGATGCTAGCAATGCACCAAGTTCATCAACTGTGGCGTGAAAATTCCCAGAAGCTTCATTGTAGATTGATTGTATAGCCTGATCGTTTTCTGATAGATCTGGAATGGTATTAAGATTGATTCCTCTTGTTTCAGCTACGGCATCTAAATTTTGTTTATTTTGTTCTGCTACTGCACGAGCATCACCATTCCCTCTATTAAAGTCTTCACTTTCTCTTTTAAGCAGTTCTTTCATTCTACGAAGAAATTCTCCAGATGCTGATGGATTTAATTTTGGAAGATCTCCACTTTTCCCAGCGGTTCTTTTTGCCTCTGCTGATTCTCTGAGTGCGGCTAAATCACGACGGATTATCTCTAAACCAGATCCGGAATCCGTGAGTCTTTTTGGTGACTTAGGTTGTTTTGCTTCTCCTTGGCGATGTTCTATTCTGCTTTGTGTTCCTTCTGACATAGGGGGGATTACGATCGTAGTTTGGCTGCTAGTTCGTTGGCTCGTTGTTGATCGTGGGCTTTGAGGGCTTGTTCTATTATTTTGCGCCTTTCTTTGAGGAGGGCCGCTACTTTAGCGTCGCGCTCTTGTACGATTGACTCTAGTTTGTCGAGTAAGGCCTCGGGTGTCATATGAATTTCATTATAGCGTACTTGGCGGGTGAAATAAAAAAAGACCTCGTAATCGATGTGATTGCGAGGTGAGGATCTGACTGGTCAGATTGTGTAGGGGGGAGCGAAGTACAGAATAACAATGAAGATCAGAATGCAAATGAGGAGAAGAATGCAGATGATTATGATTACTATGTCGCTCAGTCTGGAGATGTTGTTCTCTTGTTCGGAAGAAGTGCTGTCCTTCTTTGTGCTGTCGTGAGCGATAATGGGAACACCGACAGATGCCTTAGAGTTGCCGACGATTTTTTCGTAGTTGGCCAGCATGTACTCTTCTGTTTGCGGAGTGCAAACGGGCCAGGCAAAGCGGGGGAGCTTGAGTTCGGTGGTGAGTACAGAAAAGAGGCCATGCTCGTTGATGCTTTTGCCCAGGCGAGTGAGTCCTTGGTAGACGGCATGTTGCATCATTGTAAGTTCGGCTCGTTTGGAAAGAGCAGCTGATGTGTGTGGCGAAGACATGTCATCGTCTGCGAATTCTTCTTCGTCTGTCGAGGGAAAGAGGCAGTGAGCGGCAAACTGCATGCGGCTCAGGCGAGAGTCGTGCTTGCCCGGTTGCAGGAGAAGAGAATCTTCAAATGCCTCCAGCCAGGTTTGTTCATGAAGAAACGACTCTGATCTGCCTGGTAACTTGTAGAAATCACGAATCGTGTATCCGCTTTCTGTAGCTATATCGCCGACGTCTTCGATATCGAAGCTGTTCTTGGCGTAGATTGTCCCTGTCGGTAAATCTCCACCTTCTGTTTGGGTGATGAAGAAATACTGTCCTTTTGGGTTCCGACACAAATAGACGGTGTAATTCATGACTAGTCTCCTTCGGTTTGGGTTTTGGTGTGAAAAGAACAGTGTCTTATTTAAGCATGTAAAAATGATTTGGTCAAAGAAAAAACCTCCCTGCATACGATTTGTATGAAGGGAGGTAAAAGGGGGGTGTGTGTAGATAGATCATGGTGTCATAATACCCGTCAGAACAAAAAGCACAAAGACACCAATCATAACGAAAAGAACAAGGAGAATTGCTAGGTACAGAAGTCCATACTCATCCGGTGGAGGTCTGAGGATCTCTGGGGGGATGGCTGGGACTGGAGAGATCTTTGGTAAAGGTTGCATGATGGAAGGTCGAGGCGGTGGTACTTCGGGGCCTGGAGCGGGACGAGCTTGGATTTCACTCGTGGTCACTCCAAAGTCAGAGAATTCACTTCTGATTCTTATGCCGTTTTCCCGATTCGGAACCTTGCCGTATTTTGCTGCGCGCCCTGCACGAGCCAGGTTGGGGGGAGAAGACAGAGTGCGTCCTTGGTCTGTTGAATCATCTGCGGGACTCAGGGTGAGTCTTGAGTACACAGCAGAAGGTGCACTTAAAGTCATGCGCTTGGTGATTTCTCCCGCTTGCCCGGCTGTGCTGATGGCAATAGGTCGCATGGGGCATTTCTTTTCCTTGCAGAGAGATTGCCCGATCACGGCAAGAGCATTCAAGAGAGCCGAAGACGTGTCTTCGGTAGACGCTCCTAGTTTTTTGGCCAGAGTGACGGAAATTCTATTGCTCAAAAGCAAAACACTGAAGTCATCATTGATGATCTTTTTTGCATCTTCGATTTTTCTGTTGATGTCCTGAATCTTTTCAGACAGCCTTTGCTTTGCTACAAAGTCATTGCTGTTTTTGAGTGTGCCGTATTCTGTGCGAAGTTCTTTTTCAGTTTCTTTTAGGAAGGCTAAAAAAACCTGAGTCCTCACCAGGACATGAAACAGATCACTATGGTCAGCGACATTTTCACTGGCCGCACGATCCCATTCAAAAGCTTCGTTCAGAACGAGAAGAGAAAAAGCTGACATTGATGTTTCAATAGTGCGAACTTTTTCTGTTCGCGGATCACCAAAAGGATCTTGGTTTTTGAGACGCATTTCAATGAGTCCATCCGGACCCAAAATAATGGCATACCACCCGGCATCAGGCACGCGAGTTTTGACTCGCATGATCTGCACAGTCACTTCGACCATATTATCGTCTTGTAGCATGTTCCGTTGCATGGCGACCTCCTTGGTTGTGAAAGAACTTAAGTGTTTTCTATCATAATGAGCCTTCTCTTGTCGAACAGGGGCTGTGTCCAGTACAGTCTAAGGCAAGTATGCGCACAAAAATATTGGGAGTTTTTTTCGATCATCTTTCAGCAGAAGGCTGGCGGGGGAGAATCAATCAGGCATTAAATGGAGATTTGACTGAACTTTGGGTTACTCCAAACCCGGAAATGCTTTTAATGACCAAAAAGAGGCCTTCTTTTTTGAATGTATTACTATCGGCCAATGCCAGTTTGCCCGATGGAATGGGAATAGTTGTGGCAGCCAAGCTTCTGGGGGGGAGAGTGGAAAGACTAAGCGGAGTAGATGCTTTAGAAATGATTACAGAAGAAGTGGCCAAGCGGGGGGAGAAAGTAATGTTGATTGGTGGAAAAGGAGATAACGCCAAGTTGGCAGCCGGGGTTTTGCAAAAGAAGTTTGTAGGCAGTCAGGTGATAGGAATCAATCCGGGGGAGGTAAAAATGATTGATAGTGAAACTTGGGTGTTTGATGAGTCTGTCATGGACAAAATTCAGGATTTTGCTCCTCAGGTAATTGCTGCCGGTCTTTCTATGGGCAAGCAAGAAGAGTGGCTTAGTTTTATTGAACCCTTTATTCCAAGTGCAAAACTAATGATTGGCGTTGGAGGAGCTTTTGAAATGATCGCCGGCACTTTGCCACGCGCTCCGCAATCCATGCGCCGCCTAGGCTTTGAATGGCTCTGGCGTTTAATGCTAGAACCACGCCGTCTACCAAGGATTATTCGTGCTGTGATTGTTTTTCCTTTGTTTGTTGTGTGGGAGAGGGTGAAAGGGGTCAGGTCTTGAATCTTGAATTTTTCAAATTGTCATTCTGAACGTCAGTGAAGACCGGCGGAGCCGGAGTGGAACAATCTGTCTTTTGTGATCAAGTAAAGGCTCAGATTCTTCATTACATTCAGAATGACAAGTATTTTATTCAAGTCATGGTACACATTCCGAAAAGTCATTAGAAGACCTGACCCCAATTTGCATAAAAGAAAAAGCACTCCAGAGTTTGGAGTGCTAAGAAGGGGGTAGTAGAGACCAGGTTTAGGTCTTTTTCTTTTTTTGAAGTTCTAGAAGAGCTTTTTGCTTTGCTTGTTCTTTTTTCTTCCAGTCCAACATGAGGTCAGACCAGTTGGCTTGCCATGTTTGGCTGGAGGCTCTGAAGGCTTCGTGGAACTTGTTTGGCAAGTTATTGCCGGGGAGTTCTTGCGCTGCTTCTTCGGGGAGGAAGTTTACCAAATGACCATCTTGGCTTGCGTGGAACCAGAGCCGAACACGGTTCTTGGTTTTTCCAACGACGTGTTCAGCCACACCAATGCCAAGTTTGATCATGTTTTCACGCAAACAACGAATCGCTGCATGACGCAGAAAGAGAGCCCAGCGCTCATTGCATCCACTGCTCAGCTTTCCGTCCTCGAATCCATGGGGGTCAAAGAAATCGTTGAGAGGAATGTAGGGCATTCTCTTTTCTTTTTCGTCACTCATGTCAAAACCTCCTTGTCTTTGTTGTTGACGGAAAGAACTCGCGAACGAGGGGATAATAGCGAGTACGAAAAAATTTATCAAATAAAAGACCAAAGAAAAGAAAAACCCCACAGCGTTGTTGAACGTGTGGGGGAGAATGAAACGGAAAGGTTAGAGATTCTTAGTGACGATAACCGGTATCGTCGTCATCATCGCTCATGGCTCGCATGCTCTTCATGAAGTCGTCTTCTTCTTTGACATCTTCGGTGTCGTCGTCGCGTGAACTTTTCAGAGGAGAATAGCCAGAGTTCTTTTCAACGACGTCTTGAGAGGTACGGATGACACGCAAGGTGCCGTTCACTTCTTTCAGGCCGGTTGCCAATGCAAGGTCGTGAGCCTTCAACCTGTTTGACAACTCATTCAGTTGGTCTTTGATCTCCTTGAGATGGGAGAAGAGAGAACCAATCAGAGAACCAATCTTTGCGGTATTTTCGGCGATTTGTGCGAGACTTTCTCGCATGTCGTCGAAACCTGACGTAATAGAGTTCTGCCAAGATTTGAAGATGCCGATCAAGTCGGCAAAGTAGCTGGTGTGCTCCTTTTGTGTGCTTCGAATGTTGGAAAGACTCTTTTGTTGCATGGCCATGACCGATAACATCTTGTTGAGAGTCGTGCCAAGCGACTGCTTCAAGTCGCCAAGCGACTGGGGGAGATCAGCAAGAACGTTGATCTCTCGCACGTTGGGATTGCGGCTCTGTTCACGAACGCGGAAAAGCATCCACGCAAGGAACAGTACAATGAGTCCCAGCAGGCAGCTCAAGGCAACAAAGAGGAATATGAAGCCTGTGTCGAGCACAAACCGCATCTGATCGGGGGAGACGGCAACATGGAAGATACTACCGTTGGCCAAGATTCGCTCAAAAACGATTCCTTTGAACATGATGGACTCCTTATGGGTAAAACAAGCCAAGAAAACGTCTTGTTGTATTGGGGGAGCGAGAACAGAACAAGCGAACACTTAAACTTAAGCATTTTTGGGCTTTTTGTCAAGGTTTGGGTGGGCAAAAATGGGGGGTCAGGTCGTATATTGTCATGTTGGCCTTTCAAAAACATGACAATATACGACCTGACCCCTCAAAAAAACACCAAACCTTTTGCGACACTTGGGGTGTGTCCAACCTTCCCCAAAACTGTAAAATTTGCCACACTGGGGTCAGATTATTCGTTGATTAGTTTTTTCTTGTATGTCTGTTGTAACTCGCTTTGCTCCATCACCTACCGGATATTTGCATATTGGAGGTCTTCGTACTGCTTTGTATGCTTTTTTGCATGCTCGCCACAGTGCGGGGAAGTTTTTGCTTCGTATTGAGGACACCGATCAAACTCGCTTTGTTCCGGGTTCTTTGGAGAGTTTGATTCGTACTTTGCGTCTTTGTGGCATTACACACGATGAAGGTCCTTACCTCAACGAGGCGGGCGAGGTTCGGGAAAATGGGGAACATGGGCCTTACATTCAATCGATGCGTTTGCCCAAGTATCAGACAGCGGCCAAGGAGTTGATTGAAGGCGGTCATGCTTATTATTGTTTTTGTTCTAAAGATCGTTTGGAGACTTTGCGTAATCAACAGACTTTGGCAAAAACCACTACCAAGTATGATCGTTTGTGTACTCATTTATCAAAAGAAGAAGTCGCTCAAAAACTAGATGCTGGCGAACCTCATGTCGTTAGACTTTTGGTTCCAGAAGGTCAGACAACTTTTACTGATGTTATTCGTGGATCAATCACTTTCAATAATGACGAAGTTGACGATCAGGTACTCCTTAAAACAGACGGCTTTCCAACTTATCACTTGGCTGTGGTGGTCGATGATCGAGACATGCAAATCACTCATGTGATTCGTGGGGAAGAGTGGCTTTCTTCTACTCCAAAGCATTTGATTCTTTACAAGATGCTTGGCCTGCAAGCTCCAGAAATGGCTCATTTGCCACTCATTTTGAATCCTGATCGATCAAAACTTTCTAAACGTCAGGGAGATGTTTCTGTTGAGGATTTTATCGACAAAGGATACTTGCCAGAAGCTTTGGTTAACTTTGTGGCTTTGGTTGGTTGGAATCCAAAGGGAGATCAAGAAATTTACACCTTTGAAGAAATGATTGAATTGTTTGATTTGTCCAAAGTCAACAAAGCAGGTGGAGTGTTTAATCGAGAAAAGTTAGATTGGATGAATGCTCAGTACATTAAAGCCCTGTCACCCGAAGATGCCGTTAAACGAATTATTCCGTTTATCAAAAAAGCAGATCTTGATTTGCCAAGTGAAGATTTATTGCTTCGAGCTGTAACTGTAGAAAAAGAACGCTTGGTTACCTTGGCTGACATGAACGATAAACTGGCCATGTACACAACAGAACAAAAAATGGAAGATTACCTAATGCTTGTTTGGAAAAAATCCAGCAAAGAAGAAACGGTACAAATACTCTCAGATTTGGTAAACTATATTCAGAATCTGGAGGAAGATGCTTTTGCATCTGTTGCTGTGCTCGAAGAGAGAATCAAGGCCTACATCCTTGAAAATGGATTGCAAAACGGTCCTGTGCTTTGGCCAATGCGTGTTGCTTTATCTGGAGCATCACAATCACCAAGTCCTTTTGAACTGGCTTGGGTGTTGCAAAAAACCGAAACAATCAAGCGGCTCACTTCTGCCCGCGATAATCTCCAAGTGTAATCAACCAACTTTTGCATGATTGAAAAAACTCGAAAATCAAAAGCAGTTATTTTTACCGTGCCGCTGTTTTTGTTGGTTGTTATTTTGTTTGCCTCATGGCATACGAGTAGTGTTCGAGCAGAATCACTCACTAAAGTTGCAGTTGAAGATTTAAACGAAGAAGTAGCTACCAAAAAATCAGAAATAGATCAGATCCGTCGTAAAATAGACAGTTATGCCAAAGAGATTACCGCCAAACAATTGGAGGGAGCTTCTTTGGTACGCGATGTCGACTTACTCGATAATCGAATTGCTAAAAACGAACTGTCTATCAAAGCGATTCAATTAGAGATTGAAGCCGTCAATGCCGAAGTTCGTTTGCTCGACGAAGAAATAACCATACTTGAAAGTGAGCTTATCAGACAAAAAAACCTTTTGGTTGAATTGATTCGCTCGATCGATGAATACGATCATGTTATGCCACTTAAGGTTGTTTTTGGGGCTGATTCTTTTTCCGATGTTTTTGATCATTTGGAATATTTGGAAAACGTTCATGCTGATTTGCGTGATCGTTTAGAAAATGCACAGAACTCCCGAACTTTAGTGATTGCCGGGCGTACATCTAAAGAAGGGAAGCGAACACGTTTAAATGAACTCGAAGACGGATTAGCGGAAGAACGCTTGCACCTAGCAGATGAACGCGGCGCCAAAGACTCTATCCTCGCAGAAACACAGGCCTCAGAGGCTCAGTATCGCACCCTACTCACGGAATTGCGCCAAGAGCAGTCTTACATCGATTTTCAGATTGGCAAGCTCCAGAGCGAAATTGAGAAGAAATTAGCGGCACAAGATCAAACATCTGTTGATACAACATTTATGTCTTGGCCTGTTGATCAATCAACGCAAAGAATCTCCGCTTATTTTCACGACCCATCATATCCATATCGACATTTATTTGAACACTCCGGTCTAGATTTACCGGAACCAAGAGGCACAAGTGTTTTGGCAGCCGCTTCCGGATACGTTGCTTGGGCTCGCACAGGTCCGTCTTACGGAAACTACATTATGATTATTCATGCAAATGGCATGTCGACTCTATACGCCCACCTTTCTCAAATGAATGTGGTTGCAGATCAATTTGTA
>Ga0100380_10005690_pt1 | contig 12815 bp, 7 predicted proteins | sample CryGeymeta201504_FD_80417 | JGI IMG/M metagenome (GOLD analysis project Ga0100380, IMG submission 80417) | Groundwater microbial communities from Crystal Geyser aquifers in Utah, USA - Crystal Geyser metaG 2015-04 | ecosystem: Environmental > Aquatic > Deep subsurface > Groundwater | place: USA... | reverse complement strand
CCACCTATGACTTTGAGTGGGTCAAAATACCTATTGACCTGGAAAAATCCCAAGAGCATTTGTCATAGAGCTGATAGTCTCTTTGTACCATTAACACAAATAACAATAATTTTTATTGTGATATTGATGAGGCAATCAAGCAAATCTAGAGGGAAGAAATATTGCCCAACCTATAATTCAATTGGTAGTCATCGTGGAAAGGAAGCCTAAGCATTGAAGAACATTATGAGCAGCATAAAATTTTTACAGGAGAGGGTAAGCCACCTTCCTGATTGCCAAGCTGTCAAAAAATCTAAAATCACCCCCAGTACTCCTAAAATGGTATCAAAATCAAAGGTGAGCTTCAAGAGCAACACGACTAGCAACAAAAAGAGAGAGTCGAGTGGGAAGACAAGAAGGACTGAGCCAAAAGGGGAGTGTAAGATTGTAGATGGAGATAGTAAGACTTGCAAAATGAGGAGACAAGTAGTGAATGAATATAATACGATAGAAAGGCCCTAGTTTATGGATAACTACATGTCTTTGCAGCTATAAAACTTCAAGCTAGAAAAGCACAATTTAAACCTATAAAAACAACTTCTGGAACAAGAGTTGATCATGGAACGACGATAAAAACAGCTACTTAAGCAGCGGCTCAAAAGAATAAAAACTCAACATCATGAACATTCTCAAAGAAACACACCACAAGAACATAAAACGACTGGACATCCCAAAACAGGCAATCCAAATAAATTTCAAAATATTCCTCAACAGGCGAAAGTGAGCCCCTTCCATATATCACCAATCAAGATAGAAATGCCAGAGCTGAGCATAGAAGACCAATAGAATATGTACTGCTCCATTCCAGCAAAATTAGCTTCAACAAAAATTGAGGAGGATATCGACTCATTTTTGCTGAGTGAGGAAAACGAGAAAAGAAAAAGTCAAGACGCTCTTGTAATTGATCAGCAGTTATGGGAGCTGTTAGGTCAAAACAAGTCCAAGGCCTCAACAACTCGCTAAGAATTGGGGGATATAGCTAATCGACCTAAATTTTTACGCCGAAGATGAGCTGATAGTTTTAAGAATTAAAGTGTATCAGGTCATACTTGCTTGAGCTGGTGAGTCTTCAGCCAATGTTAGGCTTCAGCTTTCTATATTTCTTTTTTCAGGGAGCGAAGCTCACCCTCTAAATTTTCCTGTTCCTGGACTATCCACTTTTTTCTGCTATTTTTGGCTTTGATCTCCTTCTCAAGCTTTTGACGGCGGGATAGTGATGCAACACTGCAGTTGTACAAACTTACAATTTGCGATGCGACTTATTTACCTTCCGATCGGTGATTAACCTTCAGACCTGGCAATATGGCCGATGCTTTTTTGTATATCTCATCAAGCTCCATATATGAGTGACTGACAGTACTTGTGCTTTTTTGTTCTTTCTTCATCTAGGATTATCTCAAAAAATTGCGTTAGAGCCTGTTAAGCTTTTCGCTGATCTACCTAATATGTCTTTCTTCAGCATATGTATCTGTTCTCTCTTGGGTAGACCTCTGAAGTCGCTTTTGGCAGATCTCATCATCCTAGGTCCTTTAAGCAAGCCACTATTAGACGAGGATATCTCGATAACTATTTTGCTAAGGTTTGCCTTGCATAAGTTAGGTTTAAGATTAATAACGATTAATTTGACTTTATATCATGATAGCTAAATATATTTCAGGAGCCCTTTGGCGTTGCAGATCAACTCAGAGAGCAGTTGAGACTGTTTGGTCGGTTAAACTTCCAGCATATCCCATAATATCCAACACAGGCTTGTCCACTCATATTCCGCCTAGAATGACCATCTGATGGTCAGAACAGCAGTTACTGAGCTTTGAATTCTTTCAACGAGCAAAGCTTGATCATGCGATAGTCCCAGGCCCTTCAAACGGAGCTGGGGTAGCAACTATTCGAGGACTGTTTACTTAAAAGAGATATTTTGGAAGAGAAAGAGGGACATCATTTTAGAAATAGAATGGAACATCATAGAAACATGCTCTATTTCTTCCAGAGAGTAGCTTCCGAGAAAATAAAATATTGTGGTAGCGAGCTTGCAAATAAGTCTATTATCTTTGAGGAAGTTAGTCAGTAAACGCTGATCCTAAGTAAGAAGATGATGGAGCATTAACAGGCAGTAATCCACATTTCCTTCTTCCAGACAAAAGCCAGATTAGAATTCCAAGCGACTTATGGAGTAAGCGTATTCCATAAGGAAAACAAATTTCGACACCTCAACATCTTTGTATTACTTTTCTTAGATTTAGAGTTAAAACCACTCTGTAAGTCTCCCAAGTAGGCAAAGAAAGGGCTCAATAAGATCACTGTTGACTGATTTTAGCTTTTCAAGCTCTTCAGTGAAGCTTGTGCATTGATATTTGACCTCAAGCATGTCTGTAATATCTCTTTTAATGCGATGAGGTAGTTGAGGGTGCAGAACAACCAGACATTACAACGAGGGAAGAATGCTCAGGTTATTTTCCAAATTGCTCCTGAAATACTGCCCCAATTATGTGAGGTGAAAATGTAGGAAATGTGGCTGCTCCCGAATGATAGCTTTGAGGGTCATAACTACTTGTTCATGGTTGTGGGGAGTATGCTGGAGGGAAGGAAGCTACAGCAATAAGTGAACAATGGGGTGTGAATGTGGCTGGCTGAGTGCCATCAGTCAGAATGTATATGGGATGCTAAGCTATAAATAAAGGTGGTATTCGTTAGACTATAATTTATTCGATATGGAATTCACCCGTCTCCTCTATGACCAGTACAGATACGAAAAGGCCACCACCAAGGAGGCGCCCCAGTTCGATATGATCAAGAGGATTGAGGACTACCGAAAAAACTGCGATCTCTACAACTCCATCCGAAGCATTCCTTCAGATCGCAGTATCTCTTCCACTTCTGAAATCAAGGCCAAGAAATGATTGTTCGCACCTTCGTGTTAACTACTTTCATTCAAATACTCTGATTGACAACTATCTCAATGAAAACTCCTACTTACCATATCGATCACTTATCATTAAGCGGTTAAGAAGAAATAGGATCACGCTGGTTTTGAGTGTTAAACACTTCCCGCTGCTTGAGGCTTCTCCTTAACTTATAAATTTTATAGCTTTGACGCCACTTATTTTTATTCTGATACCGCGTTTCCTTTTGATGAAGTTTCGGTGTTTGCTTGAAGTTGGATAATAGCCTTTTGCTTATCGAGTATTTGAACTGCAAACTCTTCTACTTTCAAGTCACAAACCTTCTGAAATAGCGATAGAGCTTTATAGGTTAAGAAATACCCGGCAGATCAGTTTTTGGGAGGAAATTTTTACCAGGTAATCGAACCTTATACAAGGTAATATCCGGCATCAGCGCGAGCTGTAGAGGTGCGATCTTTTCATTGGCATGTCCAATGGCCTCTAGGAGAGCATCTTCAAGGATAGTGCTAGCTTTGAGAGGTACATCAACTTTGGTAGGCAGCTGTTCCGTATTGATTTGGAAATGGAAGATGTACTGTTGTTTATCATCGGTGAAGTAGCTCTTGAGGTCGTTCTCGTTCGGCTGCTTTGAAGGTTCTATCTAAGGAAAGACTTACCCATGAAATATCAATAATATCAATTATAGATCACAATCATTTCAAGGTAGAGCTCTTCCGTTTCTTCACTCCCTTCTTCTCTTTGCGCAAATGCCTCACTTCACTCACGCCAGAGTCATCGCTCAAAGACCCTCGCCTCTCTTATTTCACCTATTCATATTTGTTTCGCTCTTAGTGAACCCATCCTTTTTTCTATGGTTCTGATTGAGCTTCGATTGTGGGTGGTGGTGGAACAAAGATGGAATGAGTGGGCATGGATTGAATCAACGGAGAATAAATTGTTTCTTCAACTTAATCGACAATGATTTTATTTTATTGGAAATCTGGAGGATGTCTTCTTTGATTTCTAAGCCTATGATGCTTTGATGAAGAGCCAAGATTTGGAGATAGCTTGTAAACTTTCTTCAGAGGCAATTTCTGAGTTATCTTAACTTAGTTCTCTTACTCACCCCACTCCTAGTCATCTAGCTATATGATGCCCAAATCCTCAAATTCTAGTTACTCTTCTTCACTTATGTCATCATCTTATTTTTAGCTGTGCCTTTATTCATTGGGGTCGAAATAGTTCTGCTCTTCTTCGATAAAAGAGTCTCTTTCAGGCATGTGCTCCATTGAAGTAAATTGGATTTTCTCAATCTGCTGTCTAAATTATTCAATCTAGTCGACCCATTCAGAGTTGAGCTCAGGGACTTCAAAAGACTAATCTGGCTGAAAGTCTTCTTCTGACTTCAAAATTGCATCGAAGTTATTCAAAATGTCAAAAGAATGAACCTTTTTCTCGAACATTAGTTCTTACTCTAAGCTAAAGGACAAATTGGAGCTTTAAAGAAAATGATTGGAACTCTTTCGACCAGATTTTATCTTTTTCATAAGAACACCTCGACGTTCTTTGGAAAATGCCAATTTTGTTATTAACTTGCTACAAGTTGCCACTTCCTAGTTCCAGTCCTCTTATAACCCCACAGCTATTTCCAGCAATTTTTTGAATTGCTTCACTCTTCTACTTAGTTAGTCTTTATAATTTTAAGTACCAAGCCCGACAATCAAAGCCAAAAGGCGAACCGCAAGTAGTCTTTCAGAATAATCTGTGGACTAAAGGCAACTATTTATCAAAGGCCTGAGAAGTTATAGTAGTTTTTATCTGATGGAAATGTTGATACCTGATATTCCTTTTTTGAGGGCAAAAAGTAAGACATAATTAAGCATTTATCTGACGTTTTAGAGAGGAGAATTCAATAAAGGAATCAAATTTCCCCACAGTTTCAACACTTGGTGACAAATCAGATTACTTACTTTTGGAATGTCAACAGGAACCTTAAAATCAGCTGAAATCTATTGTTCCAAAAATTAAAGAGACTCTGATCCTTTATTTGAAACAGTTTCCTTGTTCAATTGCTGGAATATCAAGCCGATGTTGAGAAGCACATAGTATTGAAGCTTGCTATCTCGATGGAAGCTAGCGAAGGAGTTGAGTAGTTCCAGAAAAGCCCGGATCATAAATATTTTGCAAGCTCTATAGCTTTACTTCGTTTGCCACCCGGAAAGCATCAAAAATTGTTTGATTAGTAGTAAAATTTTGGATTTGACTTTGAAGCTATTACTTCCTTCAAAAATTATCTTAAGGCTGGAGTAGAAGTTGAATATATTTGTATGTGTGAAGATGGAGCTAAATTGCTCGAAGATAAGATCTTGCTTTGAGAACACCAGCAAAAGAAAGTTTATTTTATCTTGAAAGAGCTCACTATGTAATTTGTATTGCTTTGAATCAAAGTCGTGATCTTTTTGTTGGGGTTTCTTGCTTTTGTAGTCAGAAAGTTTAGGCTATTTGTTCTCAAAAAGACATATTTCCAGTATTAACTGTAGAGATCCTGGCAGCTGTTTGATGAGAGTCGCAATAAACTGTTCTTTTGAATGCTGGTGGGCCTTTCCTTTTACAGTATACTGATCAAACAGCCTCTCAATGATCAGAGTAATCGTATTTTTGTCTAGAAGTTTGACACTCCTCAGAACCAGGAGATCAAAGACGATATAAATTTAATCAAAATTGGAATGAGGAATACACTCCAAAAACTAAGGGAACCACTCCCTACGAGCTTCATGCGTCGTCTGAAGAATTTTTTCGAGAATTGTCAGCTATTTTGATGTGAGAGTGCAAACTTTTGCCCTTCCAAGAACTCGTTCAACAATCTCAAAAGCTAGATCAGATCCTCCCTCTAGACGAGCACTGTATCTGACAAGAATGACAAAAGTTTATAGAATTTTTTCAAAGGGAAGCTTCGGTTCATTTAGACTTGTATTCAGAATATAGATGATAGGTTAGATAGGATTGGGGAGTGAGCCTCTGGGATTTGAGTATATTGCCATGACAATATCCAAAAAATGAGAGAGCTGAGTATTTGAGGCAACTGTTTCATTTTAGCACAGATGGATGAGGTGCTCATGAGCCCAACTAGCTATAGCAGAAAGACAGTGAAGTTTGTTGTAATTTTTGAGGATCTTCGATCTCAGGAGATCCATGATACGGTGGGAAAAATGAACCAGATTATGTGTGACATGCTTGTTGCTATCAAGTTGCTTGCTGTACCTCCCCTAACTAACTGCAAATACATACTTGATGTAGTTCACACTAATGTCGAGGTCGGCTCCACAAATTTGAAGTATTCTCTCTCCGAATCTTAACAAATACAGTCTCAGCTAATTTCTGTATTCCTCAGCAAGGCTCACCTGAATTATTTCTTCAAACATCATTTTCAGGCATTTCTTGTTCATTCCTGGAAGAAGGGCTAACAAACTCTATAAAAGGTGATTGAAGTGATCCAGTAGTAATTTGGTTCGACTATTGGCTTGTGTCCTCTCAGCCAGCCATTCTTCTGTTTTCAGAGTTGAGCCTTCTTTCTGAGAAGGATATACTCCGATGAGAGTTTTGGTAATCAAAGGCATGAAGTTACCCAAAGTGCATCCCAAGGTTTAATAAAAGAACTCAATTGACTTGAGTGCACTAATTTTAAATATTTCTGACTTGTCAGTGAGAACTTTGACTAAGAAAGGAATTATGCTGGGTCCAATGCTGTAGCTTACTGACTAGTAGTCAATTCTGGCTTATATGCGAGGAGGGTTTATACTTCCGTTAGCGAAGCTATTGGCCCTGTTGAATGCTTCTAATTTTTATCCAAGAAGAGTTGGCTGATTGATTGTGTCAGCAAGAAGAAGCTCAATCTTGGCAGCCTTGTAAAGATATCTACCTCCCTCCAGGACTCTGCCTGATGCGAAAGTCTTTGAAAATCCTGAAGACTACATGTAATCTTTATTGTCTTCTTTCATCCAGGATTTGTCGATTCGACTGAACTCCATAGAACTTTTGTTGCTTATGTATTTTTCAACATAAAATTTGCTGGCTGCTTTCAATGCCTAGGCTGCTTGTACAAACCGACGGGCACTGATAAGACTGAGGGACACTAGGATGTCTGTTTAAGCTGCTTAATCCAACCGATTTTGATGTTTGAAGGTTTGGGATATATTGAGGAGAGAAATGAGTTATGAAGCAGCTGTATTCATGCTTAGCTGATATCCACAGATGTTGATATCCTTGAAGGTGTATCTCAGCATCTTCAGGACATTTTCCTCTTGAGCATGCTTACTTTTTTCTTTCCTCAACTCCAACGACTATCTAAAATGCTCACTGAAATCCTTTTTGAGTAATAGTGACAGTTGAAGAGTTTGAGTTATGCTGATACAAGGAACAGTGATGTTCCTGGAGTCCTGACTAGATTGAGGACAACTAGTTCGTATTACTGGGGCCATCATTCCTCGGTTTGCCAACTTACTTGCCTCAAGTTCACCGACTTCGAAGAAGTGGGTAAATACTTCCTTGTTTCGTAGTTATAACTCAAAATGCTGAATAATCATGGATTTACTGTAACTAGAAAGTCCTGGTTGAATTGATGTCGATACACCATTTCGATGACTTTGGCATGAGTCCTATTTGAGAAACCTGAAGCTCGATATTCACGTTCATCAAAGCTTCTGTGTTCTTTTAGCTGAAAGCGGTTCAATTCGAGACGCTAAAGAAGGTAGGGAACTCGCTCTTATACTGCCTACATTTAAACTAGTTTGGTTATAGCGAATTAAATGCAAACCACAAAATCATTTGCGGAAGAATCGGCGGTAAAGGAAGAACAAAAGTCCCAAAACAACCGCCACTCTGATGCTGTTTCGAATCTTGTGGCATCGAGGCTTCCTTTTCAGAGCTAAGTCAGAATAGACAACATTTCCTACTGCCCGCTTCATTGGCCCAGGCAAACTTTCAAGAAATCTGAGGCCTTCTTCCAGCATCTCATCCCTCTCCTCATCGTGCTGTAGTTCATGATATCCTCTCTCGAAAAGGTAAAGTTTACGATATTCACTCAACCTCTTTTCCACAAACTCCTTTGAGTTTTTATAGCTACAGATCAGGTCCTGCTTTCCATGGAAGACAATAACGGGGAAGTTGAATCTGTGCCACTCTCGGCGGACTTCGTCGACTCCCTCAAACATGCTTTTGGCCATTTTTGCAGATAGGAAAGGAAGCATTAGCCTATCTTCAAAAATGTTGTGAAGGTATTTGTTATTTTTTGTGAGAGCAGTTGGATTGATCATTGCATTGATGATCAAATCCTCCAAGTCATCGCCTATCTGCTTCACAATCCAGAGCTTAGCTTTCGGGAAGTGCCTATCTGCCGGCAATCCCAGAAAAGGACTCGTTAAAATGACTCCACTGACACACATTTCTGGACGAGTCAAAAGCAACTTGACTGTTAGCAGACCTCCCATACTGTGGGCGTACATGAAGAGAGGTAAATCTGGACGAGCTTGGGTGAGGAGTCGGATGACGTCATTGACCATCACTTAGACTGTGGTGCATCCACGAGGTCCTCCTGAATATCCGAAACCAGTCAAATCTATCAACAGAGCTTCATAGTTATGGCTAGCAAAAAATTTAGCGATTTCATGGAATCGGCCAGAATGCTATCCAAAGCCATGAATGATAGCAATAGTGCGGGTAGGCTCAGGAGGACTGAATTTAGTGTGGTAAAGACGAACTCCAGGTACAGTTGACTCAAGGTATTTTTTAGTGACGGTCCATTTCTCCTCCTTGAATTCTCCCAAAAAACTTTATCTGTACATATCTATTAAATAAATATAAGCAGACATCAGTTCTTCACTCATTGATTTACTTTCATCGACGAAGCACTTTTCCCTTGGACCGCATTGTCCCTTCGCTTTAATTTTTACTTGGTTTTTTTTTAACTTCAAGCTTGGCGCTTCCTTTTTTTTTGAGCTTCTATTAGGCCTTTTTACTACTGAGCTCAATCATCGCTTCGGCTAGTTACTTTTAACTGACCAAATACCTATCTTTTTGCTTTCTTGACTTCCTTTTAGAAGAATAGACTTATCTTTCTTGGTGAACAGTAATTTGCGAGGATTATTTGTCAGGTGTCATTTCGAAACTTGGCATGGATTATGCCTTCCTTAATTGTGGTGTACGACTGCTGTTTGAGTCCTGACAGCCAAGATACTCAAATATGCTCTCTTGATCAAAGCAATTAACCATCTTTTTTGATTGTTTCTTCAAATAAAATTCCGGCTGAGCTTTCTTCAGTTGATCTTCCATGCGAATCAATTTCCTTTCCATTTGGAAAAATTATCCATGAAGCTCCTTATTTCTGTTTTCCAAGTATGTTATAACACTCTTGAGGCCTTCTCGCTCACCCTGCAGTATTTAGTACATCCTTTTAAGACTGTGCAAACTACATTGGCTCATTTCCAAGTCCTGTGTAAGAGTTTGCACCTTTTCAGCTAATATTTTATTCTATTTTGCCAGCTATTAAATCACTTTGTCTTTGCTGTTCAGTGTTTATTCAAATTGTAGTCTTTCACCCTCCCACTGCTCGTTAACAGCCTGTTTTTATTTCAGCAATGACTAGAGAATCTCTTCAAGGCGGGGCAATATTTCATCCTTGGAGTCATTGACTCTGGAAGGAGGATCACGTTGAGTAGCGCTTGTTGTTTATCCGTCAGATTTGAGCTTTGCTTTAGAGTACATATAGATCATAATATCGCAGTATTACTATTGATATCACATTTGCTAGTCAGAAAATCTTAGTTCAAATTCTCTCTATGTTCCCCCTTGGTCTTTTCTTGAAAAATTGCCGACCTCCCTCCATTCCTTTTTCGGTGTAAGAGTCACTGCTTTTCCTGATTTTTCTCCAGTTTTCCAGAAAGCTGTCCATTTATTCTTAGCGCTCTTCGTCAACCTTTGCGGAGTATTATGAAAAATCAGTTGAGGTGGGACATTGTGTGACTTATGGAGCGTGGATGTTTTTCACTCTATTCAAATTGAAAAGTTATATTAATTTCTCCTCTCTGGACCTGGTAGCTTTGATGTCGTTGATGAACTGATCTACCTTTTCATTAAGCCGATACAAGTTTTCAGTGGTGCTATACTCCTCCTTACATTCCTTTTCAATCACTGTTGTCTTAGGCTTCAACTTTTAGTTTAATGTAGCCCTGAGCTCAGCCTCTCTCTTTTCTTCTTTTTATTCCCTCTCAATATAGTCTTGGAGTTTCATCTTTTAAGACTTCGAACTCTTCGTTATACTGCTGACACTGTATGCTATTGGGTTGTGATTAGCACGAGCTCTTTGCTATCCTCGACCCACTGGCTCTTGCGTCTTAACTCCGAAATAGGCCTTTTTAAACTACATCTAGCAGTCAATAAGTTCCTGAAAAATGTCAGTCATCTTCCCGATCAGTCGGTTGAATGTATTTTCATACTTATCTTTTGCAGCCACCTTGATATCTTTCTCTTTTCCCTCCTTAAGGGCTAGCCTTGTTTTGAAGGAGTTTTCGACATTGATGAGTGTACCTAGGAGTTGATTGAGATTGAGAGAAACACCGAAATTGTGAAAGGCTACAAAGCGTTGGATAGACTATGTGGTCTGAGTGTAGAGAGGAGTACTTCTTTCAGAAAATTTTCCACTTAGTTGACGATCATGCTGTATTCGCGATTGTACTGTGAGAGGAGATCGGAAGAGGGAACGAAGAGAGGCTCCTCTTCTTCTTCGTCGCTGGAGAAACTCCCAGTTTCAAGCTCGTGGTGGTTCATTTAAATAATATAATGCTGTTGTGCTTCATCCCAACTCTACGACTGACCCCACGCCTACATATAACTATATTACACCGATGGTTCCTTGTGGCTCTTGACGAGGATCGCAAAAAATAAATATATTTGTCCTATGTCGGAAATGATCATCACTAATCACAATAAACGCTCGGCAAGAACTAAATGGTTATAAATCAATCTATCCGAATCAAAGATCCTCAATGTCCATGAAATCTAAGAAGAAAGCAGCCCCCAGAAAGGAGGCGGAACAAGTCCCCATGCCCGTTCAACAAGCTCAGCAGGCTCCTATCTATCAACAGCAGGCCCAAATGAGCAATGCTCAGCAACAGCAATTCTATAACTATCAACAACAACAGCAGCAGGCTCCTCAAATGGCTCCCAACATGCTATTTTCCAATGCCCAGCAACAAATGTATTCCAACCAAGCTCCTCAGCAGATGAACATGCATATACCTGTCCAGCAAAGCATCAACCAAGTGGGCTACTACGGAGGAAGAAACGGACCAACAAGAGGAAAAGCATCATAAATTCCAGAAATTTTCAATGATGATGAACCTTTCCTCGAAAGTGTGAAGCAAGTGGGAAAAGAAGGAAAAGTAGAAGTAAGTTTATTGGCACAGAGATCTCAGGTTAAACTAGGATAGGTGACTGTTCTACCTGCTATGTGTCAGGTGGTGTCAAGTGGAGGTGATAGAACCAGCGTCGATCTTATCTGCGTCATTGATGTCAGTGGCTCTATGAGTGGCTAAAAAATTGAACTTGTGAAGGAAACCATGAGAGTTCTCATCGAAACTCTTACCCCTTCAGATAGGCTCTCTATCATCACTTTTTCTAATCAGGCTTCGAGGATTTGTCCCCTGAAGGCTGTCACCCAAGAGAGCCAGGTGATATTCTCGAATTACATCAATGAGATGCATGCAGGTGGAGGAACCAGCATCATGAGCGGAATGAGCCTAGCCTTCAAGACTATCAGAGATAGGAAGCTTCCCAACAAAGCTACTTCATTATTCCTTCTTTCTGATGGACAAGATAGAGGTGCTTAGGTTAAAGTTCAGCAAGCTTTGTAGCGTGAAGAAAACAAAGAGCTCGGAGTATTCAGTATTCACAGTTTTGGCTTTGGAACAGATCATGACGAAGATTTGATGAACAAGATTGCTTGTCTCAGAGATGGCTCTTTCTATTTCATCAAGGAACTAGGAACTCTTGATGAAGCTTTTTGCAATGCCCTTGGAGGAATAATATCTCTTGTTGCAAGTGAAATCATTCTCAACATCAGGTGCATCGCCTAAGGGTTGGTCGAAGGTATCAAAATAACGAAAGTGTTTGGAGACAAATGGCAAAAAATCAATGAGCATGAATATCGCATCAAGATCACTCAGCTGATGTCAGAAATCTCTAAGGAGTTTGTATTTGAGCTGACTATTCCTGCCATCGGTGGAGAAGTTGGTGATGTCATCAGATAACACATTGTGCTGGAAGGTGTCATGCAAGCCAAAGGAATCAATGGTCAACAAATGGATGGAGCCTGCAACCTTTCTCTGACTCTCATAAATGCCCATGAGGAAATTGCCTAAGTCAACGAAAATGTTGAGGTCATTGAAAACTACCTTCGAGTGAAGGCTGCAGAATCGATTCAAGAAAACATGAAGAAAGCTGAGGCTAACAAATTTGAGGAAGCTCAAAATGGTATTGATCAGATGATCAACAACATTCAAAGTAACAAAAAGGCCAGGAAAGAGAAGATGGACGTTTTGGTGAAGGATCTCCAGCAAATCAGGGAAAAATGCTCCAAGCAGGACTGGCAGCAGGAGGGTCGAAAGTGGATGGTGAACGCTCAGCAAGCTCACTCCAGCAAGGCTAACTACCAGTACTCCAACTGCGTCCAGGCACAAATGGTTGCTGAAAGAAAATCCAAGAAATCCCAGTATTGATGATTTACCTCTTTTATCTAAGATTCCCTTCGATCAAATTATCATATTAAATATCAATCAATAAAGAGTATGGTTAGTACTCAGTTCTTGCACTATCTGACACACGTTGGCTGAAATATCGGGCTCT
>Ga0100380_10005681_pt1 | contig 12822 bp, 13 predicted proteins | sample CryGeymeta201504_FD_80417 | JGI IMG/M metagenome (GOLD analysis project Ga0100380, IMG submission 80417) | Groundwater microbial communities from Crystal Geyser aquifers in Utah, USA - Crystal Geyser metaG 2015-04 | ecosystem: Environmental > Aquatic > Deep subsurface > Groundwater | place... | reverse complement strand
GGGCGTAGTGACTTGCCACCAGCCACCGCGGCACGCGCTGGACCCCTATCCGCGTTCGGGTGCCCTTGACGTGGGACTGACCGGCCCTGGAGGGCTCACTCCGGCGGGGACTGAAGATCGGTCGTCAGCAGGAGCGCCCGTCTGCTGCGGCACCGTCATGTCCGCCAAGAACTCGGCCGTGATGCACTTGCCCAGCAGGAAGAACTTGCGGTCGGGATACCAGAGGACGTTGTTGCCGCCTCGCGTGGTGAAGCTGGCGTACATGCTCACGCCGGAGTCGCGGGGCGTCTCCGGGGTGTTCTTCACGCCGTCGACGCCGCAGTCGTCGGTGTCCATCAGGAGTTTGGGTGGGCTGAACCACACCGGCTGATCGGCGGCTGGGCGGAACTCCCCGAGCGCGGCGTAGCAGGGCCGGCGCGGCCCGGCGTCGGCGGCGCCGCCGCTGGCGAGGTCGCCGCGGTTGTTGCTGTAGAGGAGCAGGTAGCGGCCGTCGGCGAGTTGGTAGATTGGGTCGCACCCGACAGGGTTGAGGAGCGGCCGGCCGAAGTCCCGGTCCAGCAGCGGCCGGGGGCTGCACCACGTCTCGCCGTCGTCGGCCGATTGACTCCACCAGATATAGCCGCTGCACGTGCGCATCACGCAGAAGAGCCGGTCGTCGGGCAGGCGAACAAGGCTCGGCTCCTGCGCGATGCTCAGCAACGGGTGCTTCCAGTGCGGCACCCGAAGCGCCTTGTCGCCCCAGGCGGAGTACCTGACCGTGAGGTCCTTCGGCTCCGGGTCGTCGTCGACGTTGACGAACCGCATAAACTCGCAGACGGACTCGATCTCCGTCCAGCCGCTGACCTCCTTCAGCGTCGCCGCCGCCTTGTTCACCCAATGACTGTAGCCGACGAAGTACCCTCCCGACAGGTCGCGCATCGGCTGCTGCCAGACGATCCATTCCGGCGGAACTGCGCCCTCGGGATCATCAAAGGGGCTCTTCGGCAGCGGGAGGTTCTGCGAAGGCGACCAAGTCGCGCCGTTGTCGTCGCTGTAGACGGCGTCCATCGTCCCGGTGTGCATCATGATCCAACCGGCATTGCCCTGGTTCTGGTTGTAGACGACGTAGATCCGCGCACGGACCCCGACACCAGTGGGAACGCCCAGCTCGCCATGGGAGCGGGGTCGTCGGCCCCCTTCGGTCCGGCGACGTGCGTGGGCGGCGCCCAGGTGACGCCTTCGTCGTCAGAGCGCGAGAACACGATCCGGTTCACCTGCCGCTTGCCTGGTCGACCTGCTGCCATGGCGGACTGAGTCCACACCGCCATGAGCGATCCGTGCGGGCCGTCGAACACGAGGAAGTGTTCGTTCAGCCCGTCGTCCGTCGAACCGTCGTAGTGGCCGGGCACGTAGACAACGTAGTCCGGGTTGGTTCGTTGCAGTTCGCGGCGCAGCTGCGCCTGGACTTCGGCAATCATGTTTGGTTCTCCCGTCGGTGCGTATGCTGAGCAGACAGAGGGTACCCGGAGAGGCGGGCTTGTCAACAGGGCACCGGGGCCGGTTCGCGAGGCATACTGAGGAGTGCGGACGCGCGGCGTCCGTGCGCGGACGCGCGGCGTCCATGCGAGGGGACCTCGGCGAAAGGAAGTGGATCCCGTGCGTCCAACCAGCGGCCCTTGTTCGGCTCTACTCGCAGCAGCCATGAGTCTGCTCGCCTTCGGCTGTCGCCCTGCTGATAGCAAAGGCACGGCCAAGTCCCCCACTCCCGCCGGAAAGCAAGGAGCGAAGATGGAGAAAGCAACATTCGGCGCAGGCTGTTTCTGGGGCGTTGAGGCGGCGTTCCGGAAAGTGCCGGGCGTCGTCGACACCGCCGTCGGCTACAGCGGCGGACACACGAAGAACCCCACCTACAAGGAAGTCTGCACCGACAAGACCGGGCACGCCGAAGTGGTGCAGGTTGAGTACGAGCCGGCGAAGGTGACGTACAAGCAGCTTCTCGAGGTGTTCTGGGCGAACCACGACCCCACCCAGCTCAACCGGCAGGGACCCGACGTCGGCGAGCAGTACCGGTCGGTGGTCTTCTACCACACGCCCGAGCAGAAAGCGGCGGCGGAAGCCTCGAAGAGGAAACTGGAGGCGTCCGGGAAGTACAAGCGACCCCTGGCGACGCGCCTCGAGCCAGCCGGGGAGTTCTGGCGGGCGGAGGAGTGCCATCAGCGCTATCTGGAGAAGCGCGGCCTGGCGGCGTGTGGGACCCATTGAGGTGAGAGCAGCGGCTGGGCGAGGGGGGAGACGGCGAGGTTCGGGCAACCCAAGCTCCACACGTGCGAAAGCCCGCCAGTACAACGCTGCTGAGTAAGCCGACTACCCAAAGAGGGCTGTTCTCCTACGACCTTGGTAGCGTCGTAGCGAGGTGTCCGCTTTCATTGGTGATCGCTGGGTGGGAGGTTTCTCCCGCGAGCCGTATTGGGGGCTCCTTCAGTGTCGATCACCGGCGTTAAGCTGACGGGCTTCCGGTTTGGGGAAAATGACATCCTCCATAGGCATCACTCCCTGTCCGGTGGAACTTGGTTTTCAAGGATCTGCGGTCCCTTCGACTGCAGACGCTGGCTATTATACCCTATGTCGCGGCGAGTGCAAGAGGGCGCGGAAAGTCGCCTTCGGAGTCGCCGCTACGCTGCCGCGGCGTACCTGAGCGCGGCAGTCACGGCTTGGTTGACGCGGTCGAGGTCCTCTGCCGCCATCTACGACGCCGGTCGCCAGCAGTGGCGCCTTTCGTCGTTGAGCACCATGACAGGCATGCGGTCGTGCAGCTCCGCAAGGACGCGCCGCGCGAAGTCCTCCGCCGTCTCGGGTCCCTTGTTGACGACCTTGTAGCTGGCGTTGCCTTCCTTGTGCTGACGAACAGCCGCCTCGGCAAGTCCGCGCGCGCCCGATGATTCAGCAGCTCCCGCGTGACCGCCTGCACGCCACGGTAGCCCTTGTCGCGCCACCGGCGGACATCCTCGCGGAGCGCGCTGACCAATGGGAGATCGTCGCGCTGTTCTTCGGCGAAGAGGCGGCGCAGAAACCCGAGGGGTTCCACGTCGTAGGTCGCTGTCCACGAACCAGGCGGCGCCCTTGTCGGTGCCCGTTGGCGTGATGCTGTTGTCTACGGGATTGTAGACATCGACGCCTTCCATCGTCACCGTGTACTCGCCCGTGTCGTCGTCCTTCTCGACGGTGACGCGGGGGTTGGCCGAAGAGGCTTACCGGGTTGCTCCTTGAGCAGGCCGCTCATGCCGGCGCTTCGCTTCCCGCAGCAACTCCGGCAACGCAGCCGGCTTCCCGTCCCGTTCGAACCGCAACGTCGGCGGTCGCCGCGGGCTGTCGTGGTACTGCGCCTGGGGGATCAGCGGCACGTGCCCCTCGGCGACGATCTTCACCGGCGGGTCGTTCTTCCGCGACTTGTCGTGGCGGTACGACTCGACCTCGGCTTGCTTCTTCTTCCGCCTTGCGGCCAGGGACTCACCTCGCCGGCATACGCCCGAACGACCCAAGCAGGAACCCGCTTCGTGAAGCGCCACCCCTCGACCGTCCACGAGAAGAGTACCCGACTTCTGCAGGGGGCGCACTCCGGCAAACGGGTCCCTGCCGGCCGTAGCGGAAGCCACTGGGCTACGGGGTAGGCCGTTCTTTGGGAAGCGTGAAGAAGAACGTAGACCCTTTGCCATACTCGCTCTCGACCCAAATGCGACCGCGGTGAAGGTCCACGAGCTGGCTGGTCAGGTAAAGCCCCAGTCCGGTGCCGCGGATCCGCGCCGTGTCTTCGGTGAGGACCCGTTGGTAGGGCTGAAAGAGGCGCGCTACGTCCTCCGGCTGCATGCCGAGACCGTGGTCGCTGACGCTGATCGTGACCGCGTCGCCTTCGTCGGCGACGCGGGTGACGACTTCGCCTCCCTCGGGCGAATACTTGATGGCGTTGCTGAGCAAGTTGGTCGCGATCTGGATGACGCGGTCTCGGTCGGCCTCGAGCGGGGCCAACTCCCCGGGGATCTCGGTCGAGAGGAGGTGTCTCCCCGAGGCGTAGTACTCCTGCATCTTGACGACGTTGGTGAGGACCTCGCGGAGGTCCACCTTCGAGTAGCTGATCGGGAGGGGTCTTCCCGCCTCGAGTCGCGAAACGTCCAGCAGCTCGTTGATCATCCCCAGCAGGCGTACGCACTCCTGCAGGATGATTCCGTAGAACTCGGCCACTTCTTCGTCCGCGAAGGAGTCGCGCGGCGAGTCGCTCAGCATGTCGATGAAGCCCTTGATCGAGGTGAGCGGCGTGCGCAGCTCGTGGACGATGAAGGAGACGAAGTCGGCCTTCATGTCGGCAAGCTCTTTAAGCGCGGTGATGTCGCTCAGGGTCGTCACGGCCCCCTGCGGTCGGCCCTTGTCGTCATGGAGGGCCGTTGACCGGGCCGTGTACACACGCCGCAAGGGCTCGCTGAGAGTGATCTCTTTCTCGGCGTGCTGCTCCTCGCCGGTGGTCACCTCACCGATCATTCCGCTCAGCGCCTCGGCGGTCGTCCATTTCGCGACAGGCTGTCCCTCAACCTCGTCGTCCTGCCAGCCGAGGAAGTCGCGCACGGCCGGATTCAGGAAGGAGATCCGGCCTCGCGGGTCGGTCACCAGGAGTCCGTCCGCCATGCCCTCCACCGTCGCGCGGAGCTTCGCCATCTCGAGAGACAGGTTACGGTTGGCTTCGCGCAACTCCCGGTTCGCCAACTGCACCTTACCCTTGAGCCGCGTCACCAGCTTGGCGTTCTCGATGGCGATGGCGGTCTGGGCGGCGAGCGTCTCCAGCACCGCCAGCTCGTCAGGCGTGTACGGCATCCCCCCGAACTTGTCGGTCAGGGCGACGAAGCCGACCAATCGGTTGACCGTGGCGAGCGGGACCCACACGGCGAAGGCGCAAGGCGCTGCTGCGAAACCGTCCCGCACGTGCTCCGGGAGTTCACTGCCGTCGCCGACGACAACCGGCCTGCGCTGCTCGCGAAACCAACGCAAGACGGCTTGACCCAGCTTGAACCGCCGCTTCAGCAGCGAGTCAGCGTCGTCGCCCTTGGCGGCGCGCACGGTGAGGGTCGTCCTTTCGTCGACGAGTGCGACGCAGCCGGTCAGCGCGCGGGTCAGCTCGACGAACATATCGACCGTGAGGTCGAGCGTGCGCTGCAACTGGGTCACCGACCCGACCATCTTCATCGCCTGGTTAACGGCGAAGAGCTGGAAGGAGGTACGGTTCAGCTCTTCCTGAAGTTGATGGAGCATGTCGTCGGGTGAGGGTCGGGACACTGTTATGGGCATGGATGACGTCCTTGAAGACGCTGGCTTTGGAGCAGGGCGGATGACAGGCGCCAGCCCGACGACTTCGCCTGCAGTCGCGTTGATACCGGCCGGCTTGCGCCCACCTTCGAGACTGGGCGACGTCTCAGATCTCGTACTCCCCGTGCTTCACCGTGCGCACTGTAAGCGTGCCGGTCTCCGTGGAGAACGTGACCGTGCGGGCGTAGTCACCACCTGTATCTTCGGCGAGCACGCGGATGCGCGCGCGCGCCAGACTCTCCTTCACCGCGGCCACATTGCGCTCGCCTATGGTCGGGGCGCCGCCGTTCTGAGTGCCAAACAGGCTCGCTCCGCCGGCTACCTTCGCCACGAGGTAGCGTCGGTCCGCCCCAAGCGTCTCCATGGAGGCGATCAGTGGCTCGAGCGCCTGGTTGCCGAACTTGGCGGGCAGGTCAGGCGACGCGGCGTCCGACTCCGGCAGCATGACGTGCGCCAGGCCGCCGACGTACGCCCGTCGGTGGTAGAGCGCGACCGCGACACACGAGCCCAGGCTGTAGCTGATCAGCCGCGTTGGTGACGCCGCGGCCGCCAGTTGGGCGATGCCGACCTCGATCTGCTCCTGCCGTTCAGCAGACATCCTGGCTCAACTCCCGGAGGCGCCTCAGCAGCGCGTCCATCGTCGTTGCGTCGGGAGCGATGAGCAGATGCCCGCCAACGTCGTGATCGCCCCAGAGGAACGAGACGTGCATCACGAAGGCGTAGTCGCGGTCGATGCCCGACTCGATCAGCAGCGACTGGACGAGCGCTCCGATCATGTCGACGGCCAAATGCGGCACCGACGGCAGCAGCACCACGTTGACGAAGTTGCCGATGGCAGTGAGGAAGGCGCCGGCGAGGATGTTCCCCACCTCCCGCAGGGCGGACTGCTCCATCTCCGACAGCAGGTGCGCCGGCCGCCCGAGGTTGGCGAGCAACAGGTCCACCAAGCTGAGCGCAGCCTGGCGTCGCAGCGCGACCAAGATCGTGCCGTTCCCGTCCCCCATCAGCCGCATGTACATTCCTGCCATCGGCTCCTCCTGGGGGCCGATGAGTTTGGACACCTCGGAGATATGGACGATGCTCACCTGCGGCACCTCGATGAGCACCTTGGCGCCGGCAAGCTGCGACAGCGCCGTAGCCACGTGCCCGGCGCCGATCGTCGCCACTTCGCGCAGGGCGTCGCGGTCGAAGTCGGTAAGCAATTCTTGGGTTGCGATAGCGTCCATGAGTATCTCTCCCTCCGTCTCAGGAAACGGCTCGCGCGCGGCTTAGCGTCACGAGGCAGCGCTCAAGCCGGGAAGACGATCTGCACCTTGTCCGCGCTCAACTTCGTGACCTGGAGGTCCTCCTTGAAGTGCTTCCCGACGCCTCGCACAAGACCGACCAGGAAGTCGATCAGACCCCGGTGCGACTTGTAGTGCATGAGGAGCGTCCGGCCGTCTTTCCACTCGTAATCGAACTGAGGCGGTCGCGCGTCGGGGATGCTCCTGGTCGAAGCCTCGTGCCCGAACTTTGTCGCCACCAGTTCCGCCAGGCAGTTCACGATGACAGCTTTCATGTTTGCGTCTTCCTTTCTGGGTGTCGTAGCGATAGGACCAGTCAGCCGTTCGCGGACTGGCTTGCTGTCTCCGGTGCCGCCAGCGCTTCCACGTCTTCGGTGCTGAGCACCTTCGAAAGGTCGATGAGGATCAGCATACGGTCGCCGGGCCGGGCGACCCCCCGGAGGTAGGCGCCGGAGACCTCGGCGATCATCGGCGGCGGCGGCTCCACCGCGCCGGCGGGGAGGCGGAGCACCTCGGTCACGGAGTCAACGATCATTCCGACCTGCTGGTCCTCGAGGTTGGTGATGACGATCCGTTGGGAATCGGTCGGCGTCGGCGGCACGCCAAGTCGCTCGGCCAGGTCAATCACCGGCAGGATCTTCCCGCGGAGGTTGAGGATGCCCTTGATGAAGTGCGGCGCGCGCGGCAGGCGGGTGATGTCCTGCAGCGGGATGATCTCTTGCACTTGGCCGACTTCAACGGCAAACTCCTCCTTCGCGAGTCGGAACACGACGAGTTGAAGCTCTTCGGGGGCGGACAGGGTCTCGGCCATGGTTCTGTCTCCACAGGGATGATACGGCCGCGCGATTCCGACTGGACAACGCAGACGGGTCACGCGGTGCTTTTCTGGTAGATCCGTTCCTCCGAGTCCACCGTTACGAACTCGCCATCGAGCAACGCCGGCGGCATCGTCTCGGTGCGGCCGAGCACGAGAAAGCCGCCGTTGTTCAGCGACTGGTGGAACGAGCGGATCGCTCGCTCCTGCAGCTCGCGCGAAAAGTAGATGAACACGTACCGACAGAAGATGATGTCCACGTGCTTCAGCGGTTCATCGTTGAGCAGGTCGAGGCGCTGAAAGCGCAGCATTCCGCGCAGGGTCTCGCCGACTACGCGCGCGCCATCGGGCCGCTCCCGGAAGTAGTTGGCAGCCAGCGCAGGCGGGACGTTCTTCAGCGACTGACTGGGGTAGACGCCGGCGCGCGCGCGCTGGAGCGAATCCTCGTCGATGTCGGTGGCGTGGACGCACACCCACAGTCCGCCGAGGTCGCGGCCGAGCGCCTCCAGAAAGCACAGGGCGATGGAGTAGGGTTCTTCGCCGGAGGCGCAGCCGGCGCTCCAGGTACGCACGAGGCTGGTGCCGGCCTTCTGTTTGGTCGCTACGACCTGCGGGATCACCACGCTTCGGAAGGCCGCAAACGTGGGCGCATCCCGGAGGAACTCCGTGACATTGACAGTGATGTCGTTGCGCAGCCGGTCGAGCGCCTGCGGGTCGCGTTCCAGGCGGCGGACGTACTCTGCGTAGTTGCGGATGCCCGCCGCCGACATGCAGATGCCGATTCGCCGCTGGAGGTAGTCAGGGCGATAGGACGACCAGTCCAACCCCCAACGGCTCCTCAGCCACGCAAGGAACTGGGAGAAGGCGGCCTCGCCCTGCTGCCCGAAGGCAGCCTGAGAATCGGCTGTGGCCGACGGCACACTCAAACTCACCTCGGCTCAGGCTCCTGCCAACGTGTTCTTGAGTTGGGAGGCGATCTCGCCGATCTCGCCGATGCCGGCGGCGATCTCTTCCAGGGCAGCCGTCTGTTCTTGCGTGGCGGCTGCCACTTCCTCAGCGCTGGCGGAGTTCTCCTCCGCCGTGCTGGCGATGCTCTCCACGGTGCCGCGGAGGTCGCCGAGATGAGCCACGAATTCCTCGGTCGCGGCAGTGTTCTCCTGGGCGACGGCCGCGATGCCTTCCATGGCGCCGCCCACCTCGTCGGCGAAGGCCGCCAGGCGCGTGGCCGACTCGGAGTTCTCCTCCGCGATCTGCGCGACGCGCTCGACGCGCTGCGTGACCTCGTCGGCGTTCGCTTCCATCTGCTGCATCGCTTCGGACACCTGCTCGATCTGGGTCACGATGCTTCCCATGGAGCCGAGAATCTGGTTTAGCGCCTGACCGGACCGGTCGGCGACCTCGGAGCCACGCTCCGTTTGCTCGGTAACGGTCTTGATGGCGTTCACCGCCTCCGCGCTTCCGGTCTGGATGCGCGTAATGAGGCTCTGAATCTCCCGGGTTGCCTGGCTGGACCGCTCGGCAAGCTTGCGGACCTCCTCGGCCACGACGGCGAAGCCGCGACCGTGCTCGCCCGCCCGCGCTGCTTCGATGGCCGCGTTGAGCGCCAGCAGGTTCGTCTGTTCGGCGATCTTGTTGATGACGTTCACGATCTCGCCGATCTGCTGCGACATGGAGCCCAGTTCCGTGATCTGGCGCGTGGAGGTGGCAACGGTCTCGGAGATTCGCTTCATGCCGGTGACCAGGTCGGACAGGACCTCGCCGCCGCCTTGAGCGGCTTGGGCGGCCTGAGCCGACGTCTGCGCGGCGCTCTGGGCATTCGAGGCCGCGAACTTCGCACCGGCCGACATCTGCCGCATCAGGTGCGCCACCTCCGTGACGCTGCCACGCTGTTCCTCGGTCCCCTGGGCAACCTGGCGCACGCTGGTCGTCATCTCACGTACCGATTCGCCAACGCGGACCGTGCCGCCGGTCTGTTCCTGCGCGCCGCGGGCGAGCTGCTCGACGCTGGCGGTCATCTCCTTGACTGTGTTGGAGACCATGGTCGTCGCCTGGGACTGTCCCTGCGCGCCGCGCGCTACGTGCTGCGTGGCCTGCCCGATCCGTTGGGCGGCCTCGCTGGCTTGGATAACAGACTGCACGACCTGGTCGGCCGACTGCGTCGCTTTGACGCCGAATTCCGTTGCCGCCTGGAGTGCGGCGCGCAGCCGTTCGCCTTCCGCGCGCAGTCGTCGGCCGTCGTCCTGGAACTCACCAAAGGCGGCGCTGATCTCGCGCAGTTCGTCGTCGTCCGTAGCCGGCGGCGGCGCAGTCGAGCCCTCGCGAATCGCGTGGGCCCATTGGGACAGCACGAGGAGCGGACTCAGCACTCGCCGGGACAGCAGCACGCCGGCGCTGCCGATGAGCAAGAACACGAGCGCCGACAGGTCACAAGCTTGCCCGAGCCGCAGCGGCGGCTGGCCGAGCAGGTCCATGACGAGCAACGGCCGCGCCGCGCGAGCTGTCTCCAGGTTCGCGCCGCTCACCTGCCCCGCCGGCGGCTGGGCGACCGAGCTCATCGTGACCGCCGCCGTGAGGACGATGGAAACAAGCACCGCACTGACCAGCAGTGTGGCCATCCTGAAACGTAGTGTGTGGGTCATTGGGAGCAACCTCCTGGTGGGTGGATGCGATGTAATGGGGTGGTGTTGGCTGACCTACGAGGGGTGACTGGGTAGCTCGGATAGGTCCTCTGGGTCGTATGGGTCCTATCCCAGTTACCTCCTTCGGACTACACGTGTGCCAGCACGGTCGCCGGGTCCAGGACGAGCACGACGCGGCCGTCGCCCAGTATTGTAGCACCGGCGAAGCCGCGAATCTGCCGGACCAGGCTGGAGAGTGGCTTGATCACTACCTCCTGTTGGCGGAGCAGACCGTCGACGACCATCCCGACACGCTGGCGGCCCACCTCGACGACCAGCACGCGGGGGGTGCCGCCGTTGGTGGGCGCCTCCGGGACTTCAAGCAACTTCTTGGTCCGCAGGACCGGGAGCACCAGGTCGCGAATCGTCGTGACCTCCCGGTTGCCGATGGTGCGCAAGGTTACATCTTCCATGCTGACCGCTTCCTGCACGTTGCTGAGCGGCATGCCGTACACCTCGGCGCCGAGGCGGATGAGGAGCACGCGGATGATGGCCAGGGTCACCGGGAGGTGCAGGGCGAACCGGGTCCCCTTGCCCAGCTCAGAGACGATCTCCATCGTGCCGCCGGCCGCTTCCACGGCGGTCTTCACGACGTCCATGCCGACGCCGCGACCGGACAACTGCGTCACCTGCGCCACCGTCGAGAAGCCCGGCGCACAGACGAGTAGAAACACCTGAGCTTCGGTGAGCAGGGCCGCCTCCTCCGAGGTGAGCATCCCCCGCTCGACCGCCTTCGCGCGGAGGGCTTCGGCGTCCATCCCTTTGCCGTCGTCGACAACTTCGACGACGACGTGTTCGCGCTCGCGGCGCGCCGACAGCGTGAGCTTGCCGACGGGCGGCTTGCCCAGGCGCGTTCGCTCTGCCGGCGACTCCAACCCGTGGTCGAGCGCGTTGCGGAGCAGGTGAAGCAGCGGCTCGTGGAGTTGGTCAAGGATGACGCGGTCGAGCTCGATCTCCCGCCCGAGGACCTCGAACTCCACTTCCTTTCCCAGCTCGCGGGTCAGATCGCGGACGGTGCGCGGGAACCGGTCGAACACCCGGGCCACCGACACCATCCGCAGTCGGAGCGCCTGCGACTGCAGCTCCGAGGTGATCTGCGTCAGTTGGTCGAGCGCTTCGTCCATCTCCTCGGAGGCAATGCGCTCGCCGATGTCCGTCAGGTGGCTCCGCGCGGTAACGAGTTCGCCGACCTGATCGACCAGCGCGTCGAGGTCGTCGACCTTGACGCGAATGCTCTCGATCCGTTCGGGCTGAGCAGCGCCGCCCGTGGCAGAAGCGGGGGCGGGTCGTTCCGGCTCCCGCGTCGGCTCCGTCGGTTCCCCGGGCGCCGGCGGCTGTGCCCCGCTCACCACCGCCTCGAGCCGAGCGCACAGCGCCTCGGTATCGACCTCTGCCGCGCTGCCCGTCACCGCTGCCGAAGTCAGCCTTCCCAGCGCGTCGACCGCGGCAAGCATCTGGTCAGTCGCTTCCGCCGTGAGGGCGGCGTTCCCGGAGCGGAAGGTGTCGAGCGCGTTCTCCAACCGGTGGGCGAGCGTCGCGGCCTCCGTGAACTCCATCGCCGCCGCCATGCCCTTCAGCGTGTGGGCGGAGCGGAACAGCTCGTTGAGGGGACCCGCGCGCTCATCGGCAGGAAGGCGTTCCAGCTCAAGGAGCAGTTGCTCCATGTGCTGCAAGTGCTCCATGGACTCGGCGGAGAATGCCTCCACGTACTTGCTCAGGTCAAGTTCCACCGTCGGTCACGAGTCCTTCTCGAACAGCTCTATGCTTCCCCCACCGCGCCGCGCACGGTGTCCAGCACCGCCTGCGGCCGGAACGGCTTGATGATGAACCCCTTGGCGCCGGCCTCGCTGGCCTCCTGTACCAGCGCGTCTTGACCCATGGCGGAGACCATGATCACCGCGGCGTTCGGGTCGGTCTGACGGAGGGCGCGGAGAGCGTCCAGCCCGCCCATGTTGGGCATGACGATGTCCATGGTGACGAAGTCGGGCTTCAGGGTCGGGTAGGCGTCGAGGGCTTCCTTTCCGTCACCTGCCTCGCCGACGATCTCGTAGCCACCCGACTTCAGGATGTCCTTCAGCATCATGCGCATGAACGCTGCATCGTCTACCACCAGCACGCGCTTAGCCATCGTCTCTCTTCTCCTTCAGCCCCCTCCCGCGCAATCGAGCAACGGGAGGGGCGCGCGGTCTCTCACATTGCTGCTGGCGGGCTGTGCCCCAAAGCACAGCTCAGCAGCAGGTGTTGTGTCAACAGGATCGTCGGCAAAGGCTGCACCCGCCTCGGGTTCCGCCCCTGCGCTCCATAGACGAAAAACCTTTCTCCCGGAAGACGCTTACGCACGCCTCCACCGCCTCGGGAGCAAAGACTGGCGAGCCCTCCGCCTCCGGCTCACCTGCGTCCATCAGCAGCGCGGCAGTCTCAGCCGCTCCGGCGCTCTCTCTTGAGGCTCCCCTTCGTGTTGGCCGGCGCCTCGGCTTTGCGCGCCTCGTCACCTGACACCGGACACCTGACACCTGCGCGTGCCCGCACTTCTTCAGCGCCTCGACCGGCTCCTCTTTTGCGGAGCCGCTGAATCCCTTCCATCCTCGCGTACTGGTCGGCGGCTATCTGCGCGGTCGCCTCCGACGCTTTGCGGGCGCCGCGAATCTCCTCCGTCAACGCAGCGACATCCGCCCGGAGTGCCCCGAGGCGCTCTTCCTTAGCCTTCCTTCCCATCGTT
>Ga0100380_10005666_pt1 | contig 12839 bp, 17 predicted proteins | sample CryGeymeta201504_FD_80417 | JGI IMG/M metagenome (GOLD analysis project Ga0100380, IMG submission 80417) | Groundwater microbial communities from Crystal Geyser aquifers in Utah, USA - Crystal Geyser metaG 2015-04 | ecosystem: Environmental > Aquatic > Deep subsurface > Groundwater | place... | reverse complement strand
TTTGAAAATAAAACAAATAATAACTATTTTAAAAAACATAACACAACTGCAATGATTATTTTCAACAACAAACTAAACTCTCATCATCTCAATCAATTTTTTACTACACAAAGTTTAGAAATGTTTGATCCATTTTTACCTAAAAAACATTTGACAACAACGGAATTTAATTCTATTGATAGTTTAAAAATTTACAATGATAATAAAATTCATAATATTGATGATGAGTTAAAAAATTGTAAATCAAGAATGGCAGAAATAGCAAAAATAATAACTGTAAAGAAATATAATTCTTCGATGGCGTTTAATTTAACGAAGACGAAAAAACTTGTTTTAAATACTCATACACATTCAATTTCGAAACCATTTTTAACTGAAGGAAAAACAACAAGAAATAAAAAGTTTTTTAATATTGATTATTTCTTTGATAAGTCATTATTGAATTTTAATAAAAAAGATAGTACTACAGAAATATATTACTATGGTAAATCAAATCTAAGTGCATTTGAAAATAAAGAAGACTTTATAGTAAAAAGCTCTAAATTAAACTATACAGATTCCTCTGGAAGGTATTTAATCAATATTGGGGATCATATTAATTTTCGATATGAAATACTAAGTACAATAAGTCCGATGAATGATGACACATCATGTCAGGTAAGTTAAAAAAATTACAAAAATTAATAACACCGTTAACTTCAATTACATAATAACATAATTAATAGTTCATAAAAGCACTAGATCATAAGCTAAATCGGAAAGTTACGATTAAAGTTCTAAATATTACTATTAATAATAACAATGATACTCTTTATAAGAAAGAATTATTAATATGGCATAAAATAAAACAAAAGTTTACTGAATGTGAAAATATAATTGAAATAGTCGATAACTTTAAATTTAAAAATCACAATGTAATTAATATATAAATAATACATATTTAATCAATAACTATATACTTTAGTTTGTTGTTTATGAATATTTAGACAGAACATTACATGAATATTTAAAAAGATATCATAGTAGAGGATTTAACTATTTGAATTTAAGAAGTGTTGCTAAGCAAATTATTTGTATGTTGAACATATTTAAACTCTTAAATATTCTTTATTTGGATTTGAAATTGGAGAATATATATGTAATTGAAAATGAGAATGATAATGATGGTAAAAATGAATTGAAAATAAAAGTAAATATATGAAAAAATGTGTTAAATATGTTTTACTTTAAGATATCCAACTTCAACAAATCACATATTCTCAACGACAAACAAGAACAATGCGAAAATACTGACTTAGAAACATCTCCTTACTTACCAATCGATTGTAACACTGCTCCAGAAATAATATTAGGTATGCCCTACAACCATAAGATTGATATATGGAGCTTCGGCTGTATACTTGCAGAACTCGCATCAGGTACATTACTTACTAAGCATTACTTAATTACTATACAAACATCATTACTTAATTAATCAAACTTTTTTACTTCACTTAGGCCAACCTATCTTTCCTTGCGAGAACGAATTCGAACTTATAAACTTAATCCATTCTTATTTGGGCTTTCCTGATAAAAAAATTCTTGCTTTGTGTAAATATAAGAAGAAATATTTCAATGATAGAAACATATTTTTCAAAGGATTTTCGAATAATGGTAAGACTAATTTACCTAAGACTAAGTCGATAAATAAGTTTTTGAGTAATCATGATAGTGATTTAGTTGATTTAATAAAAGTAAGTGTATTTATTATTTATAATTTATTATTTATAATTTATTATATATTGTTTAATGTGATTTTATTTATAATTATATATTTAGAAATGTATTGTTTATGACCAGCATGATAGGTTATCAGCCGAAGAAGTATTTACTCATTGCTGGTTGGAAGGTTAGAAGGAAAGGTTTGAAATGATTGTGATAGTAATAGTAAAAGATAATAAAGTTTAATACAATTGGTTGATTTGCTTAAATCTATTTATTATTTACTATTTACTATTTACAGTAGTAATGTTTATTTAGAATCCTAATGATTATATATTAATTAAACATAATGAATACTAATTAATTTTACTAAATTAAATCGATTAAAATTGATTTTAAATTTAATTACTCATAATTATTTAAATTATTTTAATAATATAACTTTTACCAAAAATAATAATATATATTCATATATAAATATTTTTAATTTAAATATTTATTTTAAAAATGCAAGGAATGGGAGGAAATGGACAACTACCAATTATTGTTTTAAACATGCAAACCAAAAGAGAACATGGAAGAACTGCTCAACTTAGCAACATTAAAGCTGCTAAAGTAAATAAATTATATTAATTTTATAGGCTGTATCAGATGTAATCAGAACTACACTTGGACCAAAAGCTATGTTAAAAATGCTCTTAGATCCTATTGGAGGAATTGTAATGACTAATGATGGAAATGCAATTCTTAGAGAAATTGATGTAGCTCATCCAGCTGCAAAAAGTATGATTGAATTAGCAAGAGCCCAAGATGAAGAAGTTGGTGATGGAACTACATCTGTTATTATCCTAGCTGGAGAGATGTTATCAATCGCTGAACCATTTTTATTGAGAGAAATTCATCCTACTATTTTAGTTAATGCCTACTACAAAGCTCTTGACGACGCTATTAAAATCGCTGATGAAATTTCAATCCCAGTCAATCTTAACGATGATAAGGAAATGTCTGGAATTATTAAATCCTGCTTAGGAACCAAATTTGCCTCAAAATGGGATAATTTAATTTCTGATTTAGCTTTAAATGCAGTAAAGATTGTACATAATAAAACTTCAACTCATTTTGATTGCGATATTAAAAAATTCGCTAAGATTGAAAAGGTATGTTAAATTAATTATCTTTTAGATTCCAGGAGGATCCTTAGAACAATGTAAAGTTCTCGATGGTATTATGATCAACAAAGACTTAGTCCATCCTCAAATGAGAAGAAGAATCGAAAACCCCAGAATTATTTTACTTGATTGTACTTTAGAGTATAAAAAAGGAGAAAGTATGACTAATATGGAACTCACAAAAGAAGACCAATTCGCTATTGCATTAGAACAAGAAAAGAGAGAAATGAAAGCTGTATGTGACTATATTATTAAATTTAAACCTGATGTTGTTGTAACCGAAAAAGGAGTATCCGGTAAATTATCTTATCTAATTATAAGATTTATCATGCCACTACTTCCAAAAAGCTGGAATTTCAGTTATTAGAAGATTAAGAAAGACTGATAACATGAGATTAGCCAAAGTCTGCGGAGCTGTTGTTGTAAATAGACCCGAAGAACTCCAAGAAAGCGATATCGGAACCAAATGCGGCTTATTCGAAATCGACAAGATCGGTGATGAATACTTTACCTATTTCATTAAGTGCAGAGATATTTCTGCCTGTACTGTTTTACTTAGAGGAGCATCAAAGGATGTTCTAAACGAAATGGAAAGAAACTTACACGATGCTATGTTTGTCGGAAGAAATATTTTCGCTAACCCAAAATTAGTACCAGGTATGTATACTTTTTAATTACTTAATTTAATTCTAGGTGGTGGTGCTTTCGAAATGGAAGTCTCTAATAGATTAATGGAAAAATCTAAAACTGTTGAAGGTTTACTACAATTACCTTATCAAGCAGGTAATAACACAATTTATTAACTTTATATTAATATTTTTAGTTGCTATGGCTCTTGAAGTAATTCCAAGAACACTCGCTAATAACTGTGGAGCTGATGTCGTTAGAATCATTACCGAATTAAGAGCTAAACATACCGACAAAAAAGATCCTAACTGCACTAACTACGGAATTAACGGAAATACTGGAAAAGTTGAAAATATGAAAGACTTAGGAGTCTGGGATACTATTAATGTTAGAAAGCAAACATTAAAAACAAGCGTTGAATCCGCTTGTATGATTTTAAGAATTGATGATATTGTATCCGGAATGAAAAGAAGCAAGGGAGGCCAAGGACCCCAACAACAAGCACCTCAAGAATCAGCTGAAACTGTAAATTAATATTTAACATAACTAATTATTTACATTATTTAGTTCGGAGATCAAAGAGATGGTTAAGGAACAACTTAACTTAATTTTAAATAAATATTTGTTTTATTTTAAGATTTATTAAATTTTTGAAATGAATAATGTTTAGTATTAATAATAAATATACTTTTTAATATTATATGTTATATGTTTTATATTAATTTACAATAGTTATATTTAACATTAATTAAATCAATTAAACAATTTAAAAGGAATAAATAAATGATTAAACAGGGATTAAATTATAGAAGATTAAACAATAAGCAACCTAGTATCATGTCTCCCAATAATAAAAATACAAGTACTTCCCCTGTAAATAAAAAACAAACTAAGTTAATTAACAATAATAGTGAACAAAATAAGAAAAAAAGTGGTAGTAAAACTCCTAAAGAAGATAAATCTAGTAAGTTGTTAATTATAGTTATAACGTTTTATAATCACATACTTCACTATTATTAACATAAACATTTATATTCTCATTATTATTGTTATTGTTATTAGAAAAGCTTAATCTAAATACACCTACGTCAGGGAAAAATTTAAATACGAATTATACTAGTAATAACAATGGTGTAAGAGATTCTGTTTCAAACAATTCAAATATAAGTATTTCTGACTTCACTGCGTTAATGCCATATCCTTTAGACGATATAAAGACATTAGGTCAGAAAAATGCAAAATTGCGAAAATTATTAGTACAAGCATCAGAAAAGATTTCCGAACTAGTAATTAATCATTTAACTTGTTTAATTTTTTTAAACTTTTTTAACTTTTTTAAACTTAGAACTCAAAGCATAATGAATTAGCAAAAAAGCATAAAGAAGAAAAAACCACTCTTGTAAATGATTTAGATAAAATAATGAATAATTATAAAGTGTATGCTGAATCACATAAACAATATTCTACAATGAAAGTTGAATTAAATAATATTAGGAATGATTATAATCATAATTATGGAATAATGAAAACTGATCAAGAATTTATAAAGTAATTTTATAGAAAAATAATAATAAATAAAATAATTTAGGTTATTAGTAGTGAACACAATAGAGATGTATAAAAGTATAAGTTTTTATTTCCAAGATGAGTCACACCCACACTTAACCAACAATCAAATTAATTTTCAAAATAACATATCAAATCAATTTTTTAAACATTTTAATGAAATTAAAAGTCATATTAATGTACTATCATACAAAGAAACATATATAAAAGTAAGGACAATTAAATAAGCCAATTATCTTCTTTATTAGTTAGAAAATATTATTCAAGAAATGAACGGAGGAAGTAATCTTACATCCAATTCAACCAATTCGAAACAACTTATGTTGAAGCCACTTCCTTTAAGTGTTGAACAAAATTTAAGTATTCCTGCAAAAAAAGAAAATGTTTTTAAAACGAAGTCACTTATTAGCGCAAGCAAAGAATCAAAGAAATCAAAAAAACAAAGAAATCTTAGTTCAAATTCAAACATTTCTACAAATGTTCCTAACTTCGGAAATAATACTAATAACTCATATATAAATAATTCTAGATTTGACGAAGGAAACTATGATTTGCCTCTCAAAGGAAATAAAGAAACTATTGAAAGTTCTGGAAATACCGGTAATAGTAATAAAGGAAATAATGGTGGACTAAGTAACCGCCAAAGTCCAAAGAATAAAAGACTTCAAAGAAATAATTCTTGTGATATTGAATTAGATACAATTACAAATAAATACATGGATAGATTCGAAAATAGAGTAAGGAAAAAAATTGATAGAGAAAAGAATGATAACAGCGGCTTCTCAAGAAATTCTGATAAATCATTTAATAAAATAATGCAAACAAGAGATAGCAACATGAATAATAGTAATATTGATTTTTCCTTCGAAAATTCCAAATACGAAAACTTTGGTGATAAAGATAGAATTAAACAAAGTAAGCAAACACACATTATAACATTATATCATTATAATAACACTATATTAATACTAATTAATTATTAGGTAAAGCCACTTTAGATTCAGACATAATGACACAATTCGGGCCAATCTCAATGGATGTAAAAGAAAAGAAAGTATCTGGAATAATCAAAGACTACTACTACCCACAAAAAGTAAACATTTACTCATTTAATTATTTTATATAAATATTTATAACCATTATATAAATTAAGGAAAGAGAGTTACTATGCAAAAAGAGTGATTATATAGAAATCCTTTCAATAGATAGTGATAATAATACAATATGTGGTATAATAGATGGAAAAATTGGTCTTGTGCCGTTTACTATTGTTCATATAAATGATGATTAAGTTGTAGTGAATAGTAAAGTGACTAGTAAAGTGATAGTAAATTGAAGTCTATTAAGATTATGTATATAAAATATAATAGTTTTCTTTTATAAATATAATTTCGTAATTATAAACCAATATAAATTATTATAGGCCATATTAGATTTATATTAGTTTTTTCATTTATAAATTTAACTTATATAGAAAGAATTATATAACTAAAATTTGTATTGATTTATATTAAAATTCAAAATCAATATTATATTAAATATATAATTATTCATTCACTTTATTCATTTTATTCAAATTCAAATTCTTTTTACTCATTTACTAATATCAAATATTAAATTTTAAGCACTTCACAACTTTTATCTTCGCGTATAAGTAATATTTTCCCATCAGTATTCGGTGGCATTATCTGGAATTTAATGGTGTTAATTTTTTCTTCTAAATTCAATTCCTTTTGTATCTTTTTGAAATTAAGCATTTTATAATAGCCATCTTTTACTGAGAACAAACTAAAAAAGGTAGTTACTCCAACCTAAATAATATTAATATATAAATAATATATTTTTACATTCCAAAACTTAACACAGGCATCATTAGTAGAATATGTTAAGATCTTACTACCGCTTGATTCAAATATTAAGGCGGAGACCTCGCCAGTATGTGCGTTTAAGCTTTTCCAACGTTGGGCAGTTGTTAAGTCATAGATATATACTCTGCCGTCATTCCCACCGACTGCTAGTTTCTAATAATATAAGTATTTTATTAGTATTTTATATATAGCTTATGTTATTTACTTGAGAGTTTTGATGGAAGCTTATCATTGGGTATGTATTAAGAAGGCAGCCTAGAACTCGTTTCGAGTTATCTATACACATGTTACGCATTTCTTTGTTTGTTTGGGACATTGTGCTGTATAAATGTAAAAAGAAGTAAAGATATGTTGTTTATTATAAGATTAATTAAGTTAATTACCCCATTATTAAGTCGATTAGTAAAGGAAGATATTGAACGTGTTTACCGCTTTTTTCTCTAAATAGAATCCATAGTAGTTCAAGAAGATAAGAATGATAATCATAAGTCCCACCAGTCTTCTGCAATTCCTCTACCATTATTCTCATAACAACATTAATCTTCAACTTCGAGAAATTTTTAATATTCTTGGCCATCATAATCTTCAAAAAATTATATGTATCTTCAGCTTTAATAATGACAATATTATCAATTTCATATTTCTTAAACAAGCCATCAAGATCAATAGGAACTTTAATAGAAGCATATAAATCAATTAAGAATTTTCCATAATTTGATGAATTTTCCATATAAATCTTTTCTAGAATTGGAGTTGACTTTGATAGTATTTCTATAAGAGTTTTTGTAATATTTATTTTTGTGTTAGGAGTGTTTAAAAACTTAAAGACAAAAAGTACAAGTAATTGTGTAAGCTTTATCATTTTGATTTCGTCAATTTTATTTGAATTTTGGAAGTTAAACATAACAATTAAGTATAGAAGGCTAAGTTCGAACTCGTCAAGTAAACTATAAGAGATTAATTATATTAATAAATTATATTATGTATATGTTATTGTATATGTTATATTTACTTCATTTTATGACCTTCAATGTTGTGAGTTTTATTAAGTTTGTAAAAATCTTTAAAAACTTCTTTTTCGAAGATATAGTCGTAGATTTGTTCAAGGTAGGTCAGGATTTTGTCGAGTTTATTATAAAACTTACTCTCATTTAGCTTATTATGTTCCTTGTTCAAAAACTCATTAATATTATACTTGATTATAAAATATTCTTGTAAAATAATATCTTTATTTGGCATTGTTACACATTCCATAAAGTTATAAAGAAACTTATCAATTATATTTAAATTTGAAAACTTAATAAACTTTTGTTGGGCAAGACTCCTTAATAATGATTTCTCTATACTGATAATTTTACATATTTCATTTGAGTCATCAAAACACAATACTCCAATAAGTGATCCAAATAAGGAGAGATTCATATAGTGTGATAAGTTCGAAGAAAATTTGTAATTCTTTAAATTTACTAAGAAACTTTGTTTTCGGTTAATAATCAATTTCTTATTGCAGTATTTGTTTTCTTTTAAGCTTTCTCTTTTTGTGTCTGGTAGAGCCATGTATTCTAAGAAGAATTTGTGGTGGTTGTTGAACTCTCCATCCGGCTCCATCTCTTCATTCAATATTAATGAAAAGGATGACTCAAATCCAAAAAGAATAAAATTAAATTCAAATAGCGGCTGATATATTTTAAGATTTTTATGAACAGTCAAATCTTGATCAAGGAACAAATTCCATATTCTAAACAAGGATATAAAATTATCATAGTTATTTATTCTTTCGTTCTTTATACTTGTCTTGTCATTTTCATTTACATTCGTGCTGCTTCTTGATTTATTTTTCTTCTCTTGAGCTGTTTTTTCTAAGTTAAAAAAGAAGTCTTCGAGATTTAATACTATGACTTCGTTGTTTTGGGAGCCTATTTCAATAACCTGGGAGTCGACCCCGGTGTCGTTGATTCTGTTGTCGAAGTAGTGGAAGGTAGGATTGTAGATTTTGTTGAATAAAGATATGTTTTTGCGTTTGTCGTCAAGTTTCTGGCTTTTGATTAGTATATAAACATCATTCAATATAAAATTTTCTATTTTCTTAATAACAATCGAGTCAAATTTATTCAAAGTCGAATTTAAAGTTATCTTTCTTTTATTAAGTCCATTATAATAATGTCGCTTCAACTTTATTGTTTTCTCAAAATGATCTTTTTCTTTAAAATTCTTAGTTAAGTTTTGGATGGGTTCCTCATGTGAAAGTATAGGATTCTTATAGTCATCAAAGTATATTTTAAGCTTCTCTTCTACTCTTAATAGACTATAAACTAATAGAATTAAATAAGTTAACTATAAGATATATACCTTTTTCTATTTCAGTAATAGTTCTATCAATAAACTTAGTTGTATAGTTACCTACAATAACTTTGAAATCATCCAAGAGAAATAATAAACAACTTTGGTAGTTTATGTGATATATTCCTATTATTTTTTCGTCGTTAATAGGAAGACTAAAGACAATCTTAAAAGTCTCCATATTCTTAACCAATATTTTACTTTCTGTTACGAAGCAAAGAAAATTTTTTTTATTTTTGCTTATGCTTTCTTCACTAAATGAATTAAAGTTATCAAGTTGAGTTACACTCATTATTCTTTCTAACTTGTGATAGTTTTTAAATGTAAAAAATGGAGTAATTTCAAATATATGCAAATCATCTAACAAATTTCTCTCTTGCAAGGCAGTCTGCTTCGAATAAATAAAATCCAACTTATCCTTGTATATCTCCGTAAAACATATATCACCATTACTACATGACGAAATTAAAAACTTATTTTCATAAATCGTTAGAATATCAATAGAACCTCCATGGCAATTAATCGATAAAGTCTTCGTAAGAGTAAGATCAGACTTAAAGAATATATCAACAATGTAGATCTTCCCATTATCTGTTCCGAATATATAATAAATACTATCATTTTCTGGGTTAGCGTATATTGTCGAGCATGTTACTTTAAAATCTCCATTTACTTTAATTGAGTTTATTAGGTTGTCTCTAATATCTTTAAAATTCTCTGAGTAGTAATTTGTAAAGAATAACTTCTTTTGAGTGAATATATTATGAAAGTTGAGACTAAAGTCGCTTTGTTTTTCTTGTATTTCAAATATTTTAGCGTTTATAGTAAAAGAAATCAATATATCAGGCAAATAACAAATTAGATTATTATTACTTTCATTAAACTTAAGCTGATCTAAATTTTCTGTTTCAAAAACTAATAAAAAGGAGTGTTTTCTCTCAAGCTCTCTAATAAGTTTGTTAAAGAAGTAAATCTCACATGTAAGGTTCTAAATAATTATCTTAATATTAATATTACGTTAAATATCACAAATAAATATTCTTCATTATCAATAGTAAAGCTTGTATGATAAACAATTCTAAATTTTGATTTAATTTTGAGAGTTGCGTACTCAGTGAGTTCTTGGACGGAGTCTACAAAAGAGACTACAAGTCTGTTCTTAAGATGGTAAAATAAATATTCATATTTGTTTAACGGAGCTAGACAATTCGAATCCCACTCTATTACGTTTTCTATTCTTATTCCTAACTTTCTACATGCTATATCGTTATAAATAATATTAAAATATTAATTAAGCTTACACATTCCTACTTCAGTAGTTACGTTCTCTTCATTTAAAGTTAAGTCCTCAATTTCTAGTATATATGTCTCATCTTCAGTATTAACTAGGTAGAACTTATCCTCTTTTACTTTGAATATTTTTTTGATCTCTCTAAAAGGATATTCCATTTCTTTTATATTAGATTGGAAGAAGCAGCCAAATAAAACCATTTTGTTTTCATCTTATTATAAATAATGTTAATGATTTATTTTACAGAAGATCATAATATAACGATCTAAAAGAGAAAAACTATTCACTTGCTTATCATGATTATTTACTTTTAGAATTATATTAGATTTTGTAATGCACCTTCCGTCCACTTGATTCCAATAATAAACTACATTATTCTCATCAAGTGAAACAATCATATGAGAAATATTTTCCTAATAGATAACACATATAAGTAAGTAAATTAGACTTACCAAAATAGTTTCTACTTTCTTTATCAAAAACACATTAGTTATTTTAGCCCTTTTTTGTGATGTAGTAAATAGAATAAATCTCTTGGTGATAACATTATCATTGTTATCAAGAACGATTATTTCATTCTCTTTTGTTATTGCGAATATATGATTATTAATAGTTTTAATAGAGGAAATGACAAAATTTGTATTAGGATTTGGAATGTACAGCCCGAGGAAATTGTTCATTTATATATAATTAAATAATAATTTTCGTAATTTTGTTAAGTTTAATAAATTATTATATATTATTGTGAAAATTATTTATTAAGTTATATAATCATATATAATTATATTTAATGTCATTATATTCTTTAATACTTTCTTATTATGGTTATTGTAATTTTATTTATTTACCTACTTATACTTTAATATAATAAAATGAAGATTATTTTGAATTTTGTTAGAAAATTCAAATTACTAATATTTCTACTTATTCTATTATTACGTTGTAATTGTTATGAAATTTCAATCAGAATATTTTTTATTGAAGTTGACATTGCTAATAATATAGCCCATGTACAAGAGAATATTGAATATATGATTGAAAAAAAAGATTATAAATATTATAAGAGTAATGGTAAGGACAAAGACAAAGATAATGATAAGATTAATGGTGGAATTCATAATAATACAAGTAATAACTATAGTAATAGTATTAACAATACTTTCAATACGTTTAATAATACTTTAAATAAAACTACAAATTCTCCTTTAGAACATCAAGAATATTTTTACTATATAATTATTCATAAGGAATTTCCTAATATAAAAGGAAAGTTTAGAGATTTTTCTGTTAATCAAATGGAGAGTAAATTTAATAATATAGAGAAATTTAGTATAAAAGGTGAAGAGATTGATCCTAAAGTTATTAAGAAAGGTGATATTAATGGTGCTATGAATGATAAAAATATACAAGATAATGGAAATAGCAATACAAATACAAAACATAATATTCATATAATAACTACTCTTAAACTACACAAATCACAAAAATACATCATATTAAGTTACCACTACAATTTCAATCTATATACTACTTCTAATCACAATACTAATACTAAATCATCTAAAAATCATTCTAAATCATATAAATTAATTTACAAATTTGAGGTAACAAACTATTCACATAATGTTATTAATAATGATATAAACACTAAATTTCATATATTTGTAAAAGGTTTAAAAAGTAAGATAAAAGAATTAAGTTTGGAAATGCCTGAAGATAAATATGAGTTAGGTTATTTCAATAATTATAAGTTTAAATATATCAATAATGATAGTAATGTTTGTAAGGATAGTAAGGATAGTAATGATAGTAATGATAGTAATACTGCTCTTATTAAGTTGAAACAAAATGACAATAAGAAGTTAAAAACAAATTCAAAAGGAAAAGTTGATAAGGATATTAATAAAGAAATTAAGGAAAATAAAGATATTGCTAATAAAGTATACAAGATAAGTTTTAATAGTTTAATTCCTAAAAATGCAATCAAGTTTATTAATGTTGGAATTAAAGATTGGTATAATAATAAATTTGGTTATAATAAGGAAAATATAGTCACTAATAGTGTTACTAATACAGAATTATTACAAAAACTACTTTTAAAATCTTCTTCAACTACAACTATAAGAAAGTCAGCAATAAAGTCAACAAAATCTGTTAAAAAATGGAGTAGTAATAACTCAGGATCTCAATATCCTACTTCCTTTTCTAGTTATCATAATAGACCGAGTACAACTTCTACAACAACTCACCATACAACAACTGTTATTCATACATATC
>Ga0100380_10005664_pt1 | contig 12842 bp, 12 predicted proteins | sample CryGeymeta201504_FD_80417 | JGI IMG/M metagenome (GOLD analysis project Ga0100380, IMG submission 80417) | Groundwater microbial communities from Crystal Geyser aquifers in Utah, USA - Crystal Geyser metaG 2015-04 | ecosystem: Environmental > Aquatic > Deep subsurface > Groundwater | place... | reverse complement strand
GCGAGCTATGGCCAGCCTCAAAATAATGAAAATCCTTATCAGAGTGGAGGTAAGTCAAACATCAACGTTGGCCCCAACTTCGTGGACATTGGTGAGGTTAAGAAGAGCACAAACAACGAGAAGCCTCGATAATTTAGCTCCTACGAGGACATAATTGGTGTGAAGGAGGATCCAAACCAGAAGTCAATTTACCCCTCAATAAATCCCAACGAATTCGAGACAGCCCCCTACAAGCCATACGATGCAAAGGGCAACATCGCAAACCCCTTCGAGAGACAGTCGGTGGTAAATGTAAACAAGAAGGCGGGAGAAGAGAACACCACACCTACAATCAGTCAGATCCTTCGGGATTTCAAATGATTCTTCTGAATGAATATAAAATACCGTTTCAGTAGGTCATAATTTCCATCCAGTGTGTAGCAGCCACAGAAAGTAAATAATAAAAGACACCAATTTTGTGGCAAAGGAGAACACTTTTTCTGATAGCAGAAATGCTTTGATGAAATTATGATGATAAATAATAAATGTAAAGTCCCGACAAAAATTCCCTGTAAAATCTACCTGATTCAGCATGCAAATATTCAACGACCCCAGCTATGCCTGGGAGCTACTCGAGTGGGAAATCGCAATCGAGATGAACGAAGCTCTTAGTGGACAGGCCATCGCCCGGCTGCTCGAACTCTATATGGTATTTCTTGGTCGATCGCAGAGAGGAGTCGAAAAAATGAACTCACTAATGGACATCAGGGAGTCCTACTTCAAAAATAAAGTCACCTCCCTCATGATGAAAAACACCGTCGTCAAAACTCTCAATAAGCCACCCATGTCTAAAAAGTAAAAAGCACTGGAGGTCCCTGCCAACTAGACAGCAAAACCTCCCTCGAAGTCCAACGGCAACAGTAGCCGCAAAAAAACCCAAAAAGAGAGTACTCCTGACAACAGTGCCCAAGCAGTCAACTCTTTGGCTCTCAATGAAAAACGAAAGTAATTAGAAATGCGACTGGCCTACGAAGCTGACACCACCAGTCGGGAAAACATCAACAAACTTTATGATCAACACCTGAAAAAATAATAAAAATTCAACTCCAAAGTCAAAAACATCTTATCCGATCACGAGAGTCGACTGAAGGACCGAATAGCCAAAAGAAAACTGAGAACTTCAACTGCCAGATCGAGACCAGAAGACACCAATGACACTTTTGCCTTTGACTAGACTAGATTCCAGAAATCAGATGAACCCTTCTCACCACGAGCGTAGCACAAAAAGATTGAGTTGGAGCAGGAAAATCACAAAAGTAAAAGGCCAAAAAGTTTCTAAATAAAAGCCAAGCATGACCTTAGTATAGACGATAGTCCCAAAAAGCCCAGAAAGTACACGTCTGAGCTCAAAAAAGACAGTAGTTAATAGTTAGACGATAAACGTAAGATAGAGTTGGATGAGCTGAAGTAGTTCAAGAAGCAGATAGAGGAAGGCAAACCAAAGGCGAAAGAGTATATCGAGCTGGTGATAAAGGAGGAAAATGACGAGGACAGCGTGGACGAGAACAAGGAAGTCGAGCAGGTGATAGAGAACCGTCAGAGCATTTGATATTTAATTTCCTGATACTTACTAGTTATCAAAAGTAGTATAAATCACTCAAATGTCAATAGACCCGACGCACAGCAGAACTGTTCTTGCTAGCCGCACCTTTCCTCACCTGATATCTATTTGTGGTCTTTCCTGTGCATTTTCCCTCTGTTATTGAGCTGGTGCTGCCCATGTTTTCTTTTGGCTTGGTCTTGAGGCCTTCAGTTGACTTGCTGTGTATCTGAGGTTCTCTGTTTACTGAGTTCATTTTATTTTATTTATAGAGCTCAGATCGATCGGTTTCATCCTAAATGCGGTCAGTCGGAACCAAACTACAAGCAGCTTCAGATTTTTATCTCTTTACGACCCTACTTCTCTTTTACAGTTTCTGAATTTATTTCATCAGCCCCTGATAATCAATTTCCAACTATGCATTCACTTGCTCCTTCTTGGCTATATTTTCTTTGGTCTCAGCCATCATCCTCTTGATCTCCTCAATAATACCTTTTTTTGAGTTGTTCTCTCCTTCCAACTTAATCTTCTCAATGGATATATAGCCATGCTAGTTGACCTTGTCTCCTCTTAATATGTGCTCGTCGATGCCTGCTTTGCTGATTTTCTCTAATTTATTTCTGCTCTTGACTATTCTTTGGTTGGATAGATTAATCCTAGTCAACAACTGGGCATTTATCTTTCTTTGGCTTTCAATCTGTTTCTCCAAGTCCCTCAGCTCATACTTGGATGATCTATTTGTCTATTTGAGATTTTTCTTGATCTGAGGCATTTCATTGAGTCTATCCTCCAACTATCTGCACTCCGATCTGTTACTTTTCTTCATGATCTGGCACTACAGCAGTTAGAATTTTAATAATTTCTTATTCCTCAATGCTTCATGCAATTCTGATGTCTTCTGCAGCAACTCCTAGTCAATCTCTTCCTGCTCTTCCTCTTCAGCATACTGTACGGGTGCTCGAGGTCTGCATTTCAAGGGCAAGTTGTACTAGAATAGGGGCTCTTAATCGATTTCAATTCGAGAGAAGTCAATATATTGCTCCTCGGGGTCGCTCATTCTGACTTTCTTAATTATAACCAACAGGTAGTTAATTTTACTGCAAAAATTAAATGATATCACAATCTGTCGGTCGCCATCCCGTAGTAATCGCAGTTCACGCTCCATCTAGCCTGAGTTGGCTCGCACTTCTTGAATGGAACCTTCTGCTTGTTTGAAGCGTGTGAACCGAAAAGATTTTCTTTTGCTTTGAACCTGTCGCTCATGCTACCTGGGGAAGTCGGAGCATCGAACATTTGAGATTTGTTCCGGAAAACGGTGGCTCTTCCATCAATTATTGGCTCCCTTTTTCCATACTTTGTCTTTTGCGGATAGTTGAAGGGCTTCTTGTCACAGTATTTTTTCTCGAATATTTTTTTCCTTTCGGTGTAAGTGGACAGCCCTGGCTTGGGCTTGTTGATGACCTTCAGAACATCGTCTTTTCTGGGCTCATCCTTCCAGAAAGAGTCAATGTTTGACCTGATTTCCTGCATTTTCTCCTGGAGTTTGACCTTGAAATCCACATTTTCAACATTCTTGAAAGACATTCGGACAGACTGAGCAGCAGGTCTTTCTTCTCTGGCTGAAGACAAGTAGTTAAGCAGCTAGAGCGTGGTTGGTCTTTTTTTGGGATCGAGCTGAAGGCACCAATCGATTATTTTTCTGCATTTTTCACTAACCTTCGCCTTATAGGGCAGCCCTTTCTTTTTGATCTCTTTGTAGACATCAGCCATGTTCTTTCCATCGTCGAAAGTTTTACCATTCAGACATTCATAAAAGGTGACTCCCAGGGCCCATATTTATGATTTTTCACTGTATTCGTTATCAAGGAAGGCCTCAGGAGACATGTAGGAGGGAGATCCAACGTTGTATTCCAGACTGGGCTTAGGATACCCTCTGATCTCGCAATATCCAAAATCAATGATCTTGGCCTCTCCGTTGTGCAACAAAATGTTGGCTGGCTTCAGGTCACGGTGAAGAATGCCCTTTCCCACCAAACTAGACATTCCCTTCAGAAGCTAAAAGAATATCTTGAGAGACCTGTCTTCTCCCAGTGGACCACTAACTCTGATGGCACTTTTTAAAGTTCCCCCGTTGCAAAGTTCTGTCACTATATGGCAATGCTTGCTGTTCTAGACGACTTTGATGCCTTTGAGGACGTGAGGGTTGTTGACTATCATGACGGCCACTTTTTCCATGTTGAGCAGATACTCAGTCACTTCGTTGTTGATGGCTTTGAGGTCAATGATTTTGATGGCCACTGGTGATTGGTCGGCGATGCATTTGCCTAAATAGAATCATCGATACCTGCATAGACTTCTCCTGTGGCTCCCTTGCCGAGCATTTATTTCTTATTGACCACGAAATCATTGAGAACGTACATGCTGGTGTTCCTCATAATAGAAAATTAGTTTAAAAATCGATTCCAAATTGTCTTATAACCCATAATAAATATATTTCCACCTCCGAAACATCCGAAAAGTTGTGATTTGCCTTGAACCTATTCTTTTTGAGGCCTCTCATACCTTGATAAAATTATACAAAAGGGTTATGTAGCAAAAACAACAGCGGATCGAATAAAGCTGGATTCTGAGGGTCCATACTGAGAACAGCAGACTGCGACTTGAGCTGTCCCCTTGGGATTACTACCAGAAAGTGCTCGATTTGGTATTAATATCCTCTAACTCAGATATGCTAAAAATTAGAATGCCAGCAACGAGATATAGAGGTCTTTAGTCCTAACGGCAGGAGACTCAACATTGCAACTGATAGAAGAATAAGAGATGTGGTCTATCTGAGTCATGGAGCCATTATTCAGGTGAGACTCACCAACTAAGCTAAAAGTTCAGCGCTTCGCTAAAGAGCTAGTTTCCTCTCGGCTGACTCTAAAATCAGTCTGCATACGCGAGTGACACCTCCTAAACCTAAATGCACCCATCCAGACAACGTTCGCTGCCTGCACTGTGAGACAAACACAAAAGGAGATCCTTTTGCAGGAAGTGGGCAAAGAATTTACGATATGAAAGAAAGTGAACTTTCTGAGGTCAGGTGCAGTCACAATCCAAAAAGCAAGTGCATGAGATGTTCAGGAAAAGGAGTGAGATCAGCTGACAAGGCAAAGGAAATATCGAAGGTTCGAAGCCCAGGAAAGAATAATCCTGAAATGGAAGATCCTTGCCGACACAGATCAACCGTCACCTGCAAAAAATGTGTGGATAAACCTGCCAAATTCAAGAGCATCGCTTTAGTGAAAGAAGAAACCCCAATGAAGAAACTCCTGATTGAGGATAAATAATAACAGGTAAAGGAAGAAAAAATAGAGAACAAGTGCAATCATGGTGAAAATGCTAAATGCATCAATTGCAATCCTGCCGAAAAGATAAAAAATGATGATAAAAATGAAAAGAAACTCTGTCAGCATGGACCAAATGGTAAATGCTTCCATTGCATTCCTAGCAAATAAAAGCCAGCTCACATGCCTTTCGATGAATATCTCCTCTCAAAAAAAGTTAACTGTGTCCACCCTCCCTCTAAATAGTGCCTAAATTGCCTACCGTAAGTTAACTTGAGGCTGACTGTTGATAAAAAGTGCAAAAAGCATCCTCCTTATCCGGATGCTCTCTGTTCAGCTTGTAGACCTCAGAATGTTAGTATCAAGACGCAGGCCTACCGACACGTCGATTACGTTTAGTTCATGAACAATCAGCAAATCCATAACTTCATTGACTACTGGCTAGGTGAAAAGAAAGAAGTGATGAGAGTGGGCTTCCTCTATGGTTATTTTGCTGAAGACCCATACTATAAAAACGGAATTAGGGCCATAGTTGAGGCCATCTATGAGCCGCATCAATATTGCACATTCAATTAGTTCTGGATTATGGACTCTGAACAAAGGAGGGAGAATATCGATATTGTTGCCTAGAGTGTTGGTCTTTAGAAAATAGGTTTGATATTGGCATCACCCAACACTGCTGATACACCCTTCACCCAAGGACAAATCAGAGTCATGGCTAAACTCCAATCCATGCATTCTGTCACCCATTCGACAGGATACAAACTTTCTAACTTTTTCACAGTTTTGGTCAGAAAAAACAAAGACCCCAAGCAACCAATCTAACCTGCAGTTTTCATGGTGAGCGATCAGGCTCAAGCATTAGAGGAGGCTAGAATGTTTGTTCCCAACAAAAAGTCAACCTTCAAGATGGAACTCAGATATTATGATTTCAAGGATGAACTCAGGCCTGTTGTTTACTTGGGAGGGAAAGAAGCCACTGAGGTTGAGATAGAGTATTTGCTGGTGAAGATAGCTGCAGGTGAGGGGAAAAACAAGAAATTTTCAATCATGAAAAATAATATTTTTCCTCCCTCCAGCCGAGGAGCCATCAAAACTCAGCAGCTCAAAGACTACATAAACAGGACCAAAAACCAGCCATCAACAGTTCGCTACGGAGACCTAAACCTTTTACTATTCATAGCCGAAGCCATTGACCTTGCTACTGCCATGGAAATAGGCAATCGAGTGCATGACGAGAAGGAGGTGGACAGTTCAACTTGTTAGTTGGTATAGGCCACCATAAAAAATTTCATTTCCTGATACTGACATTCTTGATGCTGTAATTGTGAGGTTGTGGGGGTAGATGTGTTTTTTATGGGGGGTAGATATGTGGTGGGGTTGTTTCATATGATAATGACAAATGGGTGCTGAGATTTCGGTCGATATCTCTGATAATAAAAGAATGTACGGGTTAAAAAATTTGGTCCCGAAAGGTATCCTTTGCGATGACAACTATACCGTCCTCAAACGGAAATCAGAAGAGTACCGCAGAAGCATTAGTTACTTCGCAGGCCACATCCACCAAATGGTCATGATCTACTACAACTATTCCGAACTGCTCTAAAACAGTCTCAACTAAACCTCAAACGAACTCCAAAAGAGCCAGGATGCCAACCAGCAACTCTATGTGGACCTTCTTCGTCTCTTCGTGGGGATGAATGGGGAACTTCGGAAGTTCATATAGAGGGCATCAGGTAACGAGAAGTCACTCCTGGACCTCAGCAACGGCTTCATAACTGACTACAACGACATGATAGCTGACTTCCAGGGCAAGGGCAGATAGTACTTCGACTCCGAACAGAACGTGGTTGAGACATGCAAAAAATACTTCGTCTCTTACAAATAAATGATGAGCAAGATATAGGCCTACAAACTATCCTTCCTCGATGTCAAACTAATCTACAACACAGAATAAAAATTGAGGTTGTATAATGACTGCTGGCAAAACTACAAAAGATTGTATGAACTGTCAAGGCTGATTGACATCAAGGTTGCTGACCTCAATGGAAAAAAATAAAATTTACAGGAAAGCTATCGAAAATTGAGAAAACAGCTCTAAGCCTTCACTATCTCCTTCGCCTGCAAATACATTGAAGAGCTAAAGAAATTCTACGAGGGCCTCTTTAAATTTGAAAGGAACCGGCTGCAAGTGTTCGCCTAAAGAATGCTTCTGCTCGACAAGAGCCCCTTCCCCTCTTACTTCTAAACATAAGTCAACTATGAACACAAAGATTTATTTCTTGTGAAAGTCAGCCCTGAGGAGTGCAAGTTCATTCCCGCCTTTGTTGTGTACAGCAGCAAGCTTAAGGAGGAAGGGATATTCAGGTATCGCAGATTTATGGTCAGCTATTGGCAGGAGATGATCGCGAGAGCATAGAAGAGAAAGAAGTTAGGAAGGAAAATGGTGGACTTTGTTAAATGCTACCTTAGAACTCTAGACAAAAATTTGACTGATTGGATAAAAGAAGCTCTCCAATCTTTCTAAAAAATGCGAAGAAAAATTGGGTAAACCTTTGGCAATCGATGGATAGGTTTCTACAAAATAATTGCCTCCATCTTTTAAAATTACATGGAGAACACTGGCAGACTGCTACTAAGGACTAACGCAACCGTCCAAAGAATATAAAACTATATTACCCAGTAAAGCAATCTGATGGGCGATTTCCTCAAAGAGATCAAGGCCTTTGTCGAGAAGAATGTCAATAAAAAGATTATAAAGTTGTATACTGGTGATGGCCAGTGGAAAAAGGAAGATCTGATCAACTAGGACAAAGCCATCAGCCAGGAGGATATCTTCCAGTATTCGCAATACTTGACAAGCGTCATCACTCGATACAGTGAGGGAGCTACTAAAATTTACTAGGATGGCAAGGAAGGTTACAAATAGTTTGTCAATGACGTCAAACAGTCCCTGACAGAGTTCTTTACCTTCTTCAACTAAATTCAAAATACATACTATGACTAAGAGGAATACGCTAAGACATACGAGCAGTTCCAAAATGATATGACTTAGTCCATCAAAACAGGCATGGAATTTTTTGACAACATCTAACTCTCTGCCATCACTCAGGACACCAACAAAATCACTTTTGACAATGAGTTCAACAAAATAGAAGGCTTCAAAAAAATAAAAAAACCCAAATAATTTTAATAACTTGAGGGCAGAAACGTTGCATCTTTGGATCTGAGGTAAAGTACTGAAATAGCTGACCCGAATACTGCCACCCGCTAGAGTAATTAGACCTCACCATAGGTCTACAACAAAACAAACCAAAAGGATAATATTTCCAACATTCTCAACAAGGACATCTTTCTGGGATAAATTAACAGCAAACATGCTGAATTTTTGCTGAAAAAGATAACAGTTGAAACCAACGAAAAATACATAAAGAGCTACTCCTGTTCCTTCTCTGACACTGTCATCCTCGCTGGCAGGCTGTACATAACGACCCACAGGATGTGCTTCCACTCAAAGTTCAACTCCAGCAACATCTTCTTCGGTGAGACTTTTATCGATATCCCTAAATGCGATATAAAGAAAGTATAGAAAAGGTCTATGTCATTTATCAGCGATCACGCTATCAGCATTACCACCGTCAACGGAGGCATGATTTTCAGGTCGTTCTTCTCCAGAGATTCTGCCTACAACCTTATCAAGAAAAATTTTGAAGTCAACAACGATGAAATCTTCTTCGAGGAATAAGAAGGAGCTTGTAATGATTTGATCGACAAACAGATCGAATTTGAGGACGACATGAAAGCATAAATGGCCAAGTAAAGAGAAGCCAAATTGGCGAAGGAACTTAAAACCTTTAGCTATATACCTCTTGAAGAACATGAGTTCACCTGTTTCGGACTCACTGTCGTCAAATTCCTCAAATTATTTGAACTAGACCAAGAAGTCATAATCAACAGAATGACCTTTTCCTCTTTCCAGCACTACTTCAAGGATCTCTGCGAGCACACTGAAATTGACATTCAGCCATGGTCGCCCAATCCCTTAGAATACCTCAATGTTAGTAAGTCACTTCTTATGCAGTCAACATCAAAGAAGACGCTCCTGAAGTATTCAGCAGAAGAATAGCAGCTGTTATTCCCCTACCCCCAAGCGGTATTCCTTTCATGCCGAAGTCCTCTTACACCACTGAGGACCAGACCATGTACCTTATGAGCGGAGACAAAGTTGTGATTGAGTCAACTATTCAAAATAGCAAAGTGCCATATTGTGAGGCGTTTGATGTTAGACTCAAGAGGATCATATAATCTGCTGGTGAAAGTAAAAGATGTTTGATTCAGACAAGGTAAAGGTGAGTGCTCACCTGTGTGTCAACTTCACTCAAAGTGTAATGGTAAAGGCCACTATATAATCCAAGACGATAGAGGGCACGAAGGAAGGAGTCATCAAGCAGAATGATGAGATTGAAGCATACCTAAAAAATCTCGAAAAGCAGATGATAAAAGGCAACAAGAAGGAGACTCCCTAAGACAAAATAAAGGAACAGGAAGAGCTGATTGTGTAACTGGAGGGAAAGATAAAATAATTTAAAGATGAAGGCAAGCACTTGAAGGAAGAACTCATTAATCTGAAGCAGAAGTTCAAGATGACCTCTACTGCTGCTCTGGTGTTGTTTGTGCTGTTTCTCCTCGAGACCATTTTACTGCTCACCTGAGCTCTAGCTCTGATTATGTTTATGGTATACCCGCTTAATTGAGATCAATAAGAGAATCACTGATCATAATACAGGAATTTCTTGAATTCCTCAAACTCGATATACCCGGAATCGTTCCTGTCCAGCCTCTGATGCACCCTTTCGATCAAAGTAGGAGACAGCTTAATTCCTACTCTGTTGAGCATCTGGCTTAGATCATAGCTGCTCAGGTAGAAATTTTTGTTGACATCATATTAATCGAACAATTTTCTGACGATCAACTCGTCTTTACTTCCTTGTGTTCTCTCGATCAGTTTGAACCTGAGGTTTTTGATAGCAGTTCTGATTTAATTCTAGCTGACTGACTGTAATTTTTCTGGTGTGTAGTGCCATTGGTTGCCGACATATCTGAAGAAAATGTCATTGTGTGCGTAATTAACATTGACATCATCATAGAAAGCGATGAATTCATCTCGAGAGACAGCTCCATTGTTGACCGAGAGAAGAGAAATGAAGTGGTCCTTTACTTGCTCAGCTGTCATCCTTCCTGTCTGGTAGTACTCAACTATGCTCGGATTGAAGTGCTCCTCTTAATAGAACTATCATTACTTAACTGCTCCACAGATATCTATCCCTTCCTGTCTTTGTCCATGCTGTCAAATATGTGCTCCACCATCTATCTACGAAGAGGCCCCATAGGTTATCTTAATCTCCTCAAGAACTCAAACCAGTCGATGCAGCCCTCCCTATCCAGCACTTTCCTGAAGAGCTGAACGTCATAGACCTTCATAAAAATACCATTGGCATTAAGGGCCTGTATAGAGGAGATCTTACATGTTCGAAGCTGTGAGCCTAGATTTTTCCAGAGATCTATCGATCGTAATCTGCGAAAGATCTGTAGATGGTTCTGAGGTTGGGAGCATATTTATTTCTGGAGAGGTGCAATCGCATGTCGAAGATGAGTTTGTTGAGCTGGACGTTTTGCTAAACCCCGAAGAAGGACATGATTTATTGCAAATAAGATTATATTGACTTTCTAGAAAGATCTGTGGAATATATAAATGTGTATTATCACTCAACTATCGTAAATTTCCCTTGCATACTTTTCCTCAATTTTATTGAGCATATTCATCCGTATCTTGCTGTCCCAAAACTATTTCCTCCTTCGGCCTATCAATGGCTGCACTTCCTTTCGCATTTTCTATAAGCAGTCGCTGGAGACGTGGATTCTAAGCTGCTCAGATTCATGAAGACTGGTCTCTGTCATTTTTCTTTTTGTCTTGTGAGGTAAAAATCTCTTCTGACTGCAATAAATTTGATTGCCGCTCGAACGCTGAGACATTTCAGTGTTGAAACTCATTCTGCTGATTTCACTCTTTGTGTTGTCCTTGATGTTGATGTCGATGTAGTGAGGATTTTTTTGGGTCTTATTGTTGTCTTTGGAACACATTTCAATGCAGGAAAGCTTCATAGGGAACTAAATAAGCTGAAATGTACATCTTCTTTGTTGAAGTATTTGTCTTCCTGAGGTTCAGCCATGTCCTCAAAAATTGAGCCTTGACCTGATATTTCACAGTTCCTGAAAGTGAATCCGTTGCTTTCAAGAAGTGTCGTCTCCTGCTTCAAAAAATCACTTTCTTTATAGTTCAAGGTCTGAGGCCGATGCAATCTGAGAGGAGGCTTGCCTACTTTATTCTCCTTATTCCTTTGTTTTTTTGCCTTCTTTTCTGATCTGTCTTGACTGACTGCACTTTTCTGCACATTGGGATTGAACTTCGTTGAAGGGCTGAGCACATTCGCATCCAGGGAGTGTCGATACGGTGTTGTCTGGAGATTGGGCACGCTCTCGGTCTGTACATATTTATGCAGTTGTTGTTTGGTCTGAAGATGCTTGTCCTTTGTGGTATGCTTGTTTTGAATGAGAGCTATGATTTTAAGGACCCTTCTGTCTATTTCGTTCTTGAGCTTGGGAAGATGGACTCGTTATTACTCGAGGAAGGGGAGGGTTTAGGGGTCGTTGAGGAGGTCGTACATATGGCAGTTAATTTAGTAATAGTTCTTATATGAGGTATGTTGGTCTTATTAAATGAATAAAATGATATATGGCTTTAGGATCAGACTTTGTAGGACTTGAGACCGCTGAGGATGTACAAGAAGTGAGGAGCAGGGTCAGTATCTTGTTTCCAGTAGCTGAAAACAAGGTTGTCCTCTCTGTTCCAGTTGGGAGGGCAGTAAATGGAGAATTCGTCGAATTTTGTCAACAATCTCTTGGCAAAAGCCTGGAAACCCTTCTTGAAATTGTCCTGCTCAGCTTCAGGGATCTTGGGGACAATTTTCTTTGCATACTCCTTGAGCCATCCTTTGAACTCATCCTTATCCATGCCAGTTTCTTCGTATTGGAAGTGGTCAATGAGGTCATTGACCTTCTCAACAGGAGCACCTCCTCCAGCTCCCTCTTCTTCCTCATCTTCATTCTTTCCTCCGAAGGCATTACCGCATCCGACATCAACATTGACCTCACCCTTGACAACCATTTGACTTTCGACCTCATAGACGACACCGTTGAATTCTTCCAATGGGACCAGCTTGTATCCGTCAGAAATGATGTCATTTTCTCCGTCGAGGTTTTGGTAAATTCTCATCCTTCAACAATCAATATAATTACAATTCTCCCCCATTCAAGTCATATAAACTATTAGACTATATCAACATTCAACTTTATTCACAAGCATCACAGATAAAATCAATTTAAATTTAAACATATCCTCCTACTACACCTGCTTGACTCTTCGTCTCCTTGTGCTCAACGTCATCATCTTAATGGTCGGTCTTAACAGTCAGGTTGTCATTTTTTGAGCTGTTTTGTGTATTGAAAAAACCTTCTGGATATTTTTTAAGTCCTTATTTTTGATGTTCATCAGAAGTCAGTCAGAATCCTTCAGAAAAAGAGAATAGAAAGGACATTTTATTGCCACAAACTATATATTTTTGCATCATAAGTTGTTTAATCCCCCTAGCCAAGCTTCTATTTAGCATGTTAAGATATTTTTCTACAAGGCACATTTATTGATTTTTTACCGTTATTTCATATTTTCCAACGGAAGTAGAGTATTCAAATAAGACCTCGACCGATGGAGAGAAATCACACAGCTCTCGGTAGGAAATTTTTGGCGACAAAACGCATCTTCTTATTTTTGGAAAGACTATCTAAATTTTATAATATTTCAACGCCTACTGATATGT
>Ga0100380_10005654_pt1 | contig 12855 bp, 9 predicted proteins | sample CryGeymeta201504_FD_80417 | JGI IMG/M metagenome (GOLD analysis project Ga0100380, IMG submission 80417) | Groundwater microbial communities from Crystal Geyser aquifers in Utah, USA - Crystal Geyser metaG 2015-04 | ecosystem: Environmental > Aquatic > Deep subsurface > Groundwater | place: USA... | reverse complement strand
GCATCAGGTGGGCATCGTCCGCCCCCGCCAAAGTTCCGAGTCGCTGCACGCCAGCTACGCAGACACCCTCATCGTGAGCGGTCTCCCGCTGCCCGGCTACCAGGGCCTGCGCTTTGGCCTGCCCTGTCGCAGCAAACTGCGGCAACACTGGGCGCGGCAGCGCCCCGACATCATTTACGCCGCCACGGAAGGCCCACTCGGGCAGTCCGCCATCCGGGCTGCCGAGGACTTGCAGATCCCGATTGTTTCGGGCTTTCACACCAATTTCCACGAATACATGAAGCACTACAAAATGCCCATCCTGGAGAAGCTGGTGCAGGGCTTCCTGCGTAAGACGCACAACCGCACCCGCCGCACCTTTGCCCCCTCCGAGGATGTCATTGCCAGGCTGCATGCCATGGGTGTCAACGATACCCGGTTGCTCGGACGCGGTGTGGATACCACCCTGTTTCACCCGCAAAAACGCGATCCCGCACTCCGCCAGCGCTGGGGCGTCAAGGAGGACAGCGGCATCGTCGCCATTTTCGTCAGCCGGCTGGCTGCGGAAAAGAATATTCCGCTGGCCGCCCGCGCCTTTGAAATGATGCAAGCCCGCCACGCCAACCTATCCTGCGTCTTTGTCGGTGACGGGCCGGAGCGCGCCAAACTGGAAAAAGCGCATCCGGAATTTATCTTCACCGGCATGCAACAGGGCGAAGACCTTGCCCGCCACTATGCCTCGGGCGACCTTTTCATCTTTCCCAGTGTCACCGAAACTTTCGGCAATGTCGTTACCGAGGCGATGGCCTCCGGCCTGGTCACCGTCGCCTACGACTATGCCGCGCCGCATCGCTACATCGAGGACGGGCGGAATGGCTGGCTGGCTGACTACGATAACGAAAGCGAATTTATCGCGGCCACCACCCGTGCACTTGCGCACCGCAGCACCTGGCCCGCCATTCGCGCCGCCGCCCGCGCCACCTCAGAAACGCTGGGCTGGGAAGGCATCGTGCGCGGCTTCGCCAGCGAATTGCAACAGGTGCTGTCGCATGATTCTGATTGCATCAGTTGAACTCCGGGCCACGCTTTACTTTTGCATTTGTCATCCGCACTTTTAAATGGAGCGTGCCCACAACGCCAACACTCCCAACATGAGATTTTGGCAGTGGCCTAATATCCTGGCGTTCGATGCCAGTGCCATCGCGCTGGCCTGGCTGTGGATCTTTGCAGCGGAACAGTGCGTGACCCTGCCGGCGGGTGCTTATGCCGTGCTCGCGCTATCGGTCTGGCTTACCTATCTGTCCGACCGTTTACTGGATGCCGGGCAGCGGCCCGCCTCCGACTTGCTCTCGCAACGGCACCGCTTTGCCAAACGCCATCGCAGCGCACTCTGGCAGCTCTGGAGCGGGGTGCTGATGCTCAACCTTTGGGTCGCCGCCAACGCGCTGGATGCCGCCCAGCTGCAGCGCGGCTTTGGCCTGCTCGTATTGTGCCTGGCTTACACCGCGCTCAACCAATACCTGTCACGGCGCTTCTTTCCCAAGGAACTGCTGGTGGCGTTGATCTTCGCCGGCGGCACTCAGGTCTTCCTGCCGGGCTGGACCGCATGGCCCAGCCTGCTCGGCTTCGTATTGCTGTGCCTGCTCAACTGCCTGCTGATTACCTGGCAGGAGAGCCGGGTCGATGCCCTGCTGCAGGTGCGCTCCCTCGGCAGCTTACTGGATCATCGCTGGGCTTACCCGCTACTGCTGGCGGGCCTCGGCGGGTCCTGGTCCAGCAGCTGCGCTCCGGCCCTGCTGCCCTCTATGCTGGCGCTGGCAGTACTCTACTTCTGTCGCCGGCGGATGGGTGCAGAAGGCTTTCGCGTGCTGTGCGATGCCGCACTGCTGGCCGGCCCGATCTTTTACGGCGCACTCCACAAGCTAATGTAGAAAAGAATCCAGCTGTATGAGAGGAAAAGCACTCCACCTGTTGAGACCCATCGCACACGCTGGAAACTACTTCCAGCCGGAGGCCTCAACACCTGCTCATCCCATCTCGTCCCTCGCGCAATACTTGAGACTCCTCTACGTGATTGACGACCACCGGCACAAGGCCTATATCCGTAGTTTCTCATGCTTAATGGTATTTCCCCTTTGCTCAGCCCCGACCTCTTGAATGCCCTCTATCGGATGGGGCATGGCGATGAAATTTTGCTCGCCGACGCGCACTACCCCGGCGACACATTTGGCAAACAAGTCATCCGCGCCGACGGCCTGGGCATCCCGGATTTACTGCGGGCGATCCTGCCGCTCTTCCCGCTCGACACCTACGCCGATGCGCCGCTGGCCATGATGGCAGCAGTGCCCGGCGATGCACTCGATCCCGGCGTGGAACAAGCCTATCGTGCCGCCATCACCGCTGCGGGCCGGGATGCCGACTCCGGTCAGCTGCCGATCGAGCGCGTGGAACGCTTTGCCTTTTACCAGCGCAGCCGCGCCAGCTACGCCATCGTCATGACCGGCGAGTGCGCCAAATACGGCAACCTCATTCTCAAAAAGGGGCTAGTCCAGATTTAACAGCATCCCAACTGGCCCAGATTATGCCTAAACAAAAAACCCGTAATCCGAAGCAAGAGAGTGATTTGTTCAGTATGATCGAGCAACAATAGTCGTTACCGAATACCATCAAGTCCATCAAGTCCATCAAGTCCATCAAGTCCATCAACAAGCTCAGCAGTCCTCATAAGAGTCAAACCATGTCCCGCATATCCCGCCGCAATTTCCTCAAGACCTCCGCCACCGTCGGCGCGTCCACCCTCCCCCTCTTCGCCATCGCCCGCGCGGGCGAGTCGGCCAACCAGAAAATCAACGTCGCTGTGGTCGGGGCCGGTGGCATGGGCGGCTACGCCTACCGACGGGCCCGGGACATGGAAAACCTGGTCGCTCTCTGCGACGTGGACTTTGCCCGGGCCGGGCGCGCGCTGGGCAACCATCCGGACCTCCCCCGCTTCAAGGACTTTCGCGTGATGCTGGACAAGATGGGCGACCAGATCGACGCGGTGGCCATTTCCACCCCCGACCACACCCACTTCCCCATCGCCATGGCGGCTATCGCGCGCGGCAAGCACGTCTTCGTGCAAAAGCCGCTGGCTCATAACATCTGGCAGTGCCGCATGCTGCAGAAAGCGGCGGCCGAGGCTGGCGTGGTCACACAAATGGGTAACCAGGGGCACTGCATGGAAGGCATGCGCCGAATCAAGGAATGGCATGATGCAGACATTCTCGGCGAGGTGAAAGAAGTCATCACCTGGACCAATCGCCCGATCGGTCCCTGGTTCGTGCCGCCCGCCTCCTTTCCGCCCGCTGCCGACGAGGTGCCCAGCACCCTGGACTGGGACCTGTGGCAGGGCCCGGTGGTCAAACGCCGGGCCTTCAGCCGGGCCTACGTGCCCGTCCAGTGGCGCGGCTGGTGGGACTACGGTGTCGGCTCGCTCGGCGATATTGGCTGCCACACTTTTGACGCGCCCTTCTGGGCCCTCGACCTCGGCATACCGACCAAAGTCGAAATCGAGCGCGAAGCCCCGCCTCACCCGGACTACATCACCATGAGTTCGCTCGTCACCTACCACTTCCCGGCCCGCGGCAAGAAGCCACCGGTCATCCTCAAGTGGTATGAACGCGGCTACGACGTGCCCAAGCCGGAGGGCTGGCCTGCCGATAAGCCGCTCCCCGAGGAAGGCGGCATGTTTATGATCGGCTCGAAGAACACCTTGATGCATCCCGGCATGCGCCCAAGCAGTCCGCGGATCATACCCGAAGAACGCCGCCGGGAGTTGCGCGAGACACTGAACGGCATTGAGCACCTGCCCAGTGGCGGCCCCGGTCCGGTGGAGGAGTGGTTTGCCGCCATCAAGGGTGGCCCGGCACCGGGCTCACCCTTCGACTACGCCGCGCCCCTCACCGAAATGGTGCTGCTCGGCGCGCTTGCCCAGCGCAGCGGGAACACCATCGAGTGGGACGATGCCAACATGCGGGTCAAGGGCCAACCCGAACTCGACAACTGGATCAAGGAACCGGTCCGTGCAGGCTGGGAATACGGGGAAAAAAGTTAACTTCCGGGTGGACTCAGGGGTCGCTTCTTTCTCTGTGAGCCTAAAAAAAATGTGTTGAAAATCCTCTTCTGTTCACTACCGCCCGGAATCCACAGCTTGCGGATAAATGGCTGCCCCCTGGATCCAATGCTCCTCAGGTGGAGAGCAGGAAGAGGATAGAACCCCATTCATTTTTTGAGCTGGATCCAAACTGTGATCCAATACAGAAAATACTCCTGCGATGTTCACGAACCGGATTCAAAATACATGCTGGAGCCTGAGCCGACTGGTTGTTACCTTAGCCGTTTTCGGCTGCATGAAGTTAAGTGCGGAAACTCCATTCGATGCGCTCAAGTCGAAGCTGGACCAGGCCATTGCGGAGAATGCCAGTACAGTTGCTGCGGATCAAAAGGTCGCAACTACCGGAAAACTGTATTTGGAAAGGTTGTTTGCCTTAAAGGACAAATTTATCGATCAGGGCAGTCTCGACGGTGTGCTGGAGGTGCAGCGCGAAATCAGGCGCATGGAGGACTCGGGTGGCATTCCGACTGAATTCTCGCAGATCGGGCAGCTGGCCGATTATCAAAGGATTTATGCCAATGAAATTAAGAAAATTGAATCGGAGGAGAGGGTAGGAGTGCTCCATTATTTCAATATTTATGATGCGGCATTGTTGAAAAGAGAAGAGGAGCTGGTGCGGAGTGGTTTCATCGAAAAAGCGGTTGATGTCAGAGAGGAGCGGGGCCGGGTTAAAAAAGTGATCCACCGGCTATCCCAGGGCCAGGTGGATGCCATGACAAAGAAGTATTTCGCATCCCATCGCGGGCAAGCAGCCAGGCAGGCGAAACCGGCGGAGGATGTATTCTATCGTCCCGGGGAGTTGGCAACTGCCGCCCCGTCCGACGAAAAAGTGGAAGCGGCAGGGGATGCAGCGAATCATGCAAACGAAGCTTTTGACGCCCTGAATGCTCAGTTTAAACAATTACTTGCGGTGCATTGGGAGATGGTGGCCTCAGATGAGCAGAAAATGTATCAAGAATACATGCAGGAGTTGCGCGTCCGGGAATATCATTACCAGAATCAGGGAAGTTTGGATGGAGTGCTGGCACTGCGGGCCGCAATGAAACGCCTGGAAGATAGCGGCACTCTATCGGAGCACGACACTGAGCTGAAGCATTTGGCAATCGTCCAAAGAAACTTCGCCCAGGACATTAAACGATTAAAATCAGCCGACCGGGAACGCTGGCTGGTCATCCACCGGCAATATTTCGATGAGATGGGCGAGTTGGAGCGCTCCCTGGTGAAGCAGCAACGGCTCGATGCAGCGGTTATTGTGCGTAAAGAAAGGGAGCGTGTCGCTGAAGTGATCCAGCAGCAGCTCCAAAAAAAACTGGGACTTAGTGTGTTCGAGACGAGTCAGGACGAGTAGGCGACTTCCTGGCTTCCGTATTGATTACCTGGCGCTGCCTGCTCGCTACCGACGGCGCGTTTCTCTGGGTCGCCGCCGCTTTGGCGTTCGGCCCAGCCCCGGCGGATTGGTTTAGAGCACTTTCATGGCAGCGCTGGCTTCCCCTGTTGATTCTATGTCATCTTTTAAGCTCCAGCGGTGGGATAATCGACATAGCCTGCGGCACCCCCGCCGTAGAAAAGATCCGGTTTAGGTTCGTTCAGCGGCAAACCTTCGGCGAAGCGGCGTACCAGATCCGGATTTGCGATAAACAGCTGTCCCCAGGCTGCGGCATCGGCTTCGCCGCTCGCAATGAGCGACTCGGCCGTGGCCTGGTCCAGTTGTTGGTTGGCGATGTAAACGCCGCCAAAGCGGGCTTTCAAATTGGGACCAAGCCGCGGTGCCGCTTGGGATTCCCGTGCGAAAATAAAGGCGATACCGCGTTTTTTCATGGCATCGGCAACATAGCCGAAAGTGGCTTCCGGGTCGGAGTCGCCCATGTCGTGGGCATCGCATTTCGGTGCAATGTGCAGGCCGACCCGATCCGCCCCCCAGACCGAAATGGCCGCGTCGACGGCTTCCAGCATCAGGCGGGCACGATTCTCGATCGAGCCGCCGTAGTCGTCGGTCCGCTGGTTGGTCGAGTCCTGTAAAAACTGGTCGAGCAGATACCCGTTGGCGCCATGCAGTTCCACTCCGTCGAAACCTGCGCGTTGTGCGTTTTGCGCCCCCTTTCGATAGGCCTCGATGATACGGGCGATCTCGTCGGGTTCGAGCGCGCGGGGCGTTTCGAAAGCCTTCTTGGGCCGCACCAGACTGACATGCCCCTTTGCCGCTACGGCACTCGGCCCGACCGGTGGGGACCCGTTGAGATAGCTTGAATCCGAAATGCGACCGACATGCCAGAGTTGTAAGAGTATTTTGCCACCCTGGGCGTGGACGGTTTGGGTCACATGCTGCCAGCCAGCGACCTGCGCGTCCGACCAGATCCCGGGTGTATCCGGATAGCCGACGCCCATGGGCTCAACCGAAGTCGCCTCGGTAAGGATCAGCCCGGCACTGGCACGCTGCTGGTAATATTCCGCCATCAAGGCATTGGGCACACGGCCCTCGCTCGAGCGGCAGCGCGTCAAGGGGGCCATGATGATTCGGTTGGGTAATTCCCACGCGCCCACTTGAATAGGCTTTAGCAGGATGGATTCTGAGGCGTTGGTTTGAGTCATATATAATTTTGAATGTTCTGCCCGTTAGCAGGCCTCGGATATCCGTGCTGTCAAATACCTTCCGCATCGACTGGACCATCGCTCCTGCTAACCAGCGAGGTCTGCATGTGCGCGATGCGCAACCTGCAATTGCCACCGGTCGGGGCAGGGGTATTGATATTGCTTTTGCGGGAGACGAACACAAACATGACCTGATGAAGCGATTTCTGATCTTCGTTTGCATGTTGCACTGCTCATTTTGGGCCTTTGCCGGGGAGCGGGTGCCCTTGTGGCCGGCAGCAAAGATCCCTGATTTTCAGGCACAGCAAGTGGCAGCGCCTCGTCCTGTAGCAAAAGCTCCCGGATTCAATGCGGCGGAGCATTCGATGCCCTATATCGAGTGGTATGCTGCGCCTGCGGAGAAAAATGGTAGCTGCGTTCTTTTGATTACCGGTGGGGGGTATAATAGTTGCGTCGATGGAGTTTGGATTGATCGGGTCGCGGAAAAACTCACGGAGCTCGGGTTCGTGTGCGCGAGCCTCATCTACCGCACGCCACGCCCGCAAGGCCTGCCGATCTATCAAAGTGCCTGGCAGGACGGGCAGCGCGCGGTCCGTCTGATTCGGAACGAGGCCGGGAAACGCGGCTTCGATCCGGAAAAGATCGGCGCATTCGGTTTCTCAGCCGGTTCGCACCTGACGGTTCTGCTGGGCACAAGTGCGCTGACACCCGCCTACGAGCCGGTTGATGAGCTGGATCATTCACCCGCTCATATCAACTGGGCCGTGCCCATCTACACGGCCTATGCACTCACCGACGGGCTGACCGGGCCCAATACGCGCGAGGGCGATGCGATCGACGTTGAACTGACGGACGCCTTCAAGTTTGATGCGAAGACTTGCCCGATGGCGCTCTTCCACGGAGGGAAGGACGTGTATTCGCCAAACGGCTCGACGCAGATCTATCGTCAGCTGCGCCGGATGGGGATCCCGGCTGAGCTTCATCTCTTCGCGGATCGTCCGCATGGTTTCATGGGGGACCCGGATAAGGGAGAAGACGGCACGGCCTACGACCACTGGCTGGACCGTGTCACGGAGTATCTCCGGCAGATGAATTTCGACGGGGGCCTGGGCGAGGAGATTGCCCTGATGGAGCGTTACCCGAACGACGATGCCCGCCGTGAATATAGCAAGGAGGATGTCTGGCCGGAAGGTCGCACCCCGGATCTGCAGGAGCATCAGTGTACGCCTTATCTGGAGTGGCACATGCCGAAGGAGCTTAAGACGAAGGCAATTCAGATCATTTATTCCGGCGGGGGCTATAATGGCAACAGTCCAGATGGATTTGAAGTCGCGCCGGTGCGTCGCTACCTCAACGAAAAGGGCATGACGGTGGTGACCATGAAATACCGCACGCCGCGCCCAAAGGGCGGACTGGCCAAGCACACGACGGCCTGGCAGGATCTGCAGCGCACCATCCGGATCGTTCGCAGCCAGGCGGCTGCGAAGGGACTGGATCCCGACCGGATCGGCATCATGGGCTCCTCCGCCGGTGGACACCTCACGATCATGGGCGCGACCAGCTCAAAACAGCGTGCCTACCAGCGTATCGATGCCCTCGACAGGATTCCCTGCAACGTCCAGTGGGCGGTCGCCATCTATCCGGCCTACGCGTTGACGGACGGATCGAATGCCCACAACACAACGGGTGGCAATGCCGACGACGCGCGGCTGGTGCCGGAATTTTCCTTCGACCTCGCGACCTGCCCGATACTCTTTATCCATGGGGATCAGGACGGCTGGGCCGCCATGAACTCAGTCAAGTGCTGGGAGCAACTGCGCCGGATGGGCATCCAGTCCGATCTCCACACCCTGGCCACACGTAACCACTGCTTCCAGAGGACAGCCGCACCGGGCACCGGCAGTTACACCTGGATGGACCGCATCCGGGAGTTCATGAACCACAAGGGTTACAATAAGTAGAAACCCAAAGGGTTAATTGTTGGCCAGAAGCCCGCGCCCCTAAAGCCCGCGCCATGCCGACATGACCCCTGTGACTCTTAGTCGTTGTAGCGATGCGACGAGAGTCGCGTCGATGGGTCAGGTCGTGTCAGGTGCCCTTCCTCGCATCAAAACACCGACCACAAAGGTAATAGACGGAGCGAAGTGGAGATGGCGAAGCAAATGACCCCATTAGGTCCGCACCATTAGGTCCGCTCAGATCCCGCCGCCGACGCCTTTGAACTTCTCTACGAAGGCGGCGATTTTTTGGAAAACGCTTTGTTTCATGGTGAGATATTTCGGGTTCAGCGGACTCATCTTGGGCAGGATGCTGTTGAGTTCGGTGCCGTTCTCACTGGCGTATTCGCGCTTGAGTGAGGTGATGAGATAGCGCTTGGCCGCTTCGGTGTTGAGGTTCTCGGATCGGATGAGCGCGGCGGCTTCCCGCTGCTGTTCCGCTTGGGCGTAGGTGAAGAAGGCTTCGATGACACTGGCTTTGTCGCTGAACTGATCGAGGTCCGCCTGGTTGATGAAATCAACCATCAGGCTCTCTTTGGCGCGGTTGCCAAGACTGGCGCGGATCACCCGGCGCACGTCTTCGATCAGCGTGCCTTTATCCAGCTTCTTCTGGTTCTTCTCGAAAACCAGCTCGAGAATGTAATCGAGGTTGATCTCCTGCGACTTGAGGAGGTCGATCTCAAAGACGACATCGTCCCAATCCACCGTGCTCTTTTCTTTCTCATTGCCGTTTTTGTCGCGGCGCAGCCAGTCGCGGATGTCGTTGTAAGTGGAGCGGTAGTCCTGAACCTTGCGCTCCGGGAGCACGTCCGTCGCTTTGAGTTTTTCGAAAGCTTCGTCGTTCAGATAATGCTGCGCCTTGAAGGCTTCCACCGCCTCCGCATCCTGCGGGTCGATTTGCTGCCAGGCTTTCAGGCTGACGAATTCGTCGAAGTTTTGCAGCGCGTTTTCGACCTTCAGGTATTCCCCGAAGAGTTTGGTGAAGGCTTTTTTATCCGCTTCTTTCTCAATGGCCGCCGGATCGGGGAAACGCTCGTTCAGTTCGGCAACCACCTCGACAAAACCGCGCCGGGCCTCACCGGTGGCCACCTCGGTGAAGCCCTCCATGTATTCCTTGTAGCTCTTCTCCAGGACGACGTTCTTGGTATTGGCATCGCCGAAGAGGGTAATCGCGTCGATGGTGGCCTGCTCCAGATCGCGGAAGGTGATGATGTTGCCGAAGGTCTTGGTGGCATCGTAGATGCGGTTGGTGCGGGAGTAGGCTTGGATGAGGCCGTGGTAGCGCAGGTTCTTATCGACAAACAAGGTGTTGAGCGTGGGCGCATCGAAGCCGGTGAGGAACATGCCGACCACAATCAGCAAGTCCACTTCCTGCCGCTTCACCCGCTGGGCGAGGTCGCGGTAGTAGTTTTGGAAGCCGTTGCTATCAACTCCGAAGTTGGTTTTGAAAAACGCGTTGTAGTCGGCGATGGCCGCGCTGAGAAATTCCTTGGCGCTGCTGTTCAGGGCGGAGACCTCGAAGCTCTCGTCGGGAATGGTGCCGATGGCTTCCTGCTCCTCATTGGCGGCAAAGGAAAAGATCGTCGCCACCTTGAGCGGCCTCTCGTTGTCGCTTTGCAGGGTCTTGAAGGTCTCGTAGTAGAGCTTGGCGGCGTCCACGCTGCTGACGGCAAACAGGGCGTTGAACCCGTGTGCCCCCGCTTGCAGGCGGTGGGTCTTTTGGCGGTAGTTGTTGAGGATGTATTGGCTGATCTCCTTAATGCGATCCGGGTGCAGCAGAGCTTGGCGGTTCTCGGCGGCGTTGAGCTTTTGCTCGTCCTGCTCGGTCTCAATGGCTTTGAAGCGCGGGCGCACGTCGTTGTAGTCCACCTTGAATTTCAGCACCTTTTCATCGCGGATGGCATCGGTGATGACGTAGGAGTGCAGCTCCCGGCCGAAGACACTCGCCGTGGTCTCGGCCCCGCTGGCGTTTTCCGGGAAAATGGGCGTGCCGGTGAAGCCGAACTGGTAGAAGCGTTTGAACTTCTTTTGCAGGTTGGCCTGTGCCTCGCCGAACTGGCTGCGGTGGCACTCGTCGAAAATGAACACCACCTGCTGGCCATAGACCGGCAGCGAAGCCTCGGTTTTCATCAGGTTGTTGAGCTTCTGGATGGTGGTGACGATGATCTTGTGGTCGTCTTTTTGCAGGTTGCGCTTGAGGGCGGCGGTGCTGTCGGAGCCGTTCACGCTGTCGGGCGAGAAGCGCTGGTATTCCTTCATCGTCTGGTAATCCAGATCCTTGCGATCCACGACGAAAAACACCTTGTCGATGAAATCCAGCTCGGTGGCGAGGCGGGCGGCCTTGAAGCTGGTGAGCGTCTTGCCCGAGCCGGTGGTGTGCCAGATGTAGCCACCGCTCTCCGGCTTGCTCCAGTTTTTTGCTTCATACGAGCTGATGATCTTTTGCAGGATGCGCTCGGTGGCGGCGATCTGGTAGGGGCGCATCACCAGCAGGGCGTTGCTCACGTCGAAGACGGAATAGTGCAGCAGCACCTTGAGCAGGGTGCGTTTCTCAAAAAAGGTCGCGGTGAAGTCCTCCAAATCCTTGATCAGGCCATTGTCTTTCGTGGCCCAATTCATGGTGAAGTCGAAGCTGTTTTTGTTGCGCTGCGTGGTGTTGGCGAAGTAGCGCGTGTCCGTTCCGTTGGAGATGACGAACAACTGCAGAAACTTGAACAGCGACTGCTCGCTGTTGAAGCTCTCCTTGCTGTAGCGGTGGACTTGGTTGAAGGCCTCGCGGATGGCGACGCCGCGCTTTTTCAGTTCCACTTGCACGAGGGGCAGGCCGTTGACGAGCAGGGTCACATCGTAGCGGTTGGCCTCGCTGCCGGCTTGCTCGAACTGGCGGATGACCTGGCAGGTGTTGCGCAGGACGTTCTTTTTATCGATGAGGTAGATGTTTTGGATGTGGCCGTCGTCAAAGACGAAGTCGTGGATGAAGTCATCGTGGACCTTGCGGGTTTTTTCGACGATGTGGTTGCTCGGGCGGTCGAGGTAGGTTTCGACAAAGCGGGCCCACTCCGATTCGGTGAACTGGACCTTGTTCAGCGTTTGGAGTTGGGTGCGGACGTTGGCGAGGAGCTTTGCGAGGGTGTTCAGCTCGCGCTCGAAGGTGTAGCCGAGGTTTTCGAGGTCGCGGACCAGCTCGCGCTCGAGGGCGTCTTCGCTCTGGTAGCTTTCCGCGACGCTGGAAGGCTTGTCATAGCGGTCGAGGACGATGAAGCGGTTGGTCTCGGCGATGGTTTTGGTTTCGGTCACTGTCGTTTTATTTGGTTAAATTTCATCCGACGGTCTTTCAGACCTTAAAATAACTGGCGGGCTTGGACATAGCCCTTCGCGTTGCTGCGGGCTATGCTGGTATCGGGATGGTCTTTCAGACCTGGGAATGCGTGATGTATGCGATGTTCCGAAGCTCCAACGGAGCGTTTCGATACCAGCATAGCCCGCAGGGCTATGAAAGGGCACAAAGCGATCACAAGGTCTGAAAGACCGATGGATGGCGGCGTGGACGTTTCCGCCATACATACAATCCGGCGGTCTTTCAGACCTGAAATTCTGTTATCCCCAGACATAATTTTCATCGTATTCCACCCCATATTTATTCAAGAATTTACGGAATTCATCTTGGAAGCTCACTTTCTTATGATGCTCTTCTTGGTCATCGATATACCGGATGACGGCATCAAGATCCTTCGGGCTTACCGAAAACGCTCCATAACCCTCCTGCCATGCGAAGTTTGATAGCGTTGGAGACGTTTTCTTCAACCATTTTGACGTTCCGGTTTTTGCTTCGGAAATGGTTTTTGAAAGTGTCGCGGTTTTGGATAGGCGAACCGCCAAATGAATATGATCTTCCACCCCGCCGATCCGATAACATTCGGATCCTTTGTCGCGGATTAGTTGTGCCATATAGGGGTAGAGACGTTCCCGGGTTCCTTTATCAAGCGACGGTTCGCGGTTTTTCGTGCTGAAAATGGGTTCTTCGCGATTTTTAGTGGTTCAAGCGTGATTATCTGAGAGCTTGGATGTTGAGTTTACCAGCGACGAAGTAGAGCATGATGATTAGGTTTTTATTGGAGCGGTATCCTCTGGCTTTTC
>Ga0100380_10005651_pt1 | contig 12861 bp, 14 predicted proteins | sample CryGeymeta201504_FD_80417 | JGI IMG/M metagenome (GOLD analysis project Ga0100380, IMG submission 80417) | Groundwater microbial communities from Crystal Geyser aquifers in Utah, USA - Crystal Geyser metaG 2015-04 | ecosystem: Environmental > Aquatic > Deep subsurface > Groundwater | place... | reverse complement strand
ATATAAATGGAAAAGTTCGTCGATAGCCTCCAAAAACCGCGTGACGGTCTTTTTGCGCGAGGAGGCCCAGAATGTTGACGGATGCGGCACTCAAGTGTCTGAAACCAAAAGCCAAAATGTACAAGGTGACTGATCGTGACGGCATGTATGTGCGCGTCGCACCGACAGGCGGCATCTCGTTCAGGCTCGACTACCGGCTGAATGGCAGCCGCGAGACCGTCCATCTGGGCAAGTACGCCCGAGATGGCATCTCGCTCGCCAGGGCGCGCGAACTATGTCTGGACGCGAAACGGATGATCGCCGAGGGGCGGTCCCCCGCCATCGAGAAGCAGCGGGATAAGCGCCGGATCAAGGAGGCCAAGAGCTTCGGTGAGTTTGGCGAGAAGTGGCTGACGGGCGCGCCCATGGCGGACAGCACGCGCGCCATGCGCCGCGCCATCTTCGAGCGCGAACTCAAGCCCGTCTGGCGGAACCGGTTGTTGACCGAGATAACGCCTGATGACCTGCGCGCTCACTGCGCCAAGATCGTGGAACGGGGCGCGCCGGCGACAGCCATCCATGTGCGGGATATCCTGAAGCAGATCTACGCCTTCGCCATTCTGCATGGCGAGAAGGTCGCGAACCCGGCCGATGATGTCGGTCCTGCTTCGATCGCCACCTTCACGCCCAAGGACCGGGCGCTTTCCCCGACCGAGATCCGCATCATGCTCAAGCAGCTCGAGCATGTCGCAACGTTGCCGACGATCCGTCTTGGCATGAAACTCTACCTCCTCACCATGGTCCGGAAGAGCGAGCTGCAGGACGCGGTCTGGGATGAGGTCGATTTCGAAAACGCCGTCTGGACGATCCCGAAGGAGCGCATGAAGCGATCGAAGCCGCATAATGTCTACCTGTGCCGGCAGACCCTCGACATCATGATTGCGCTCAAGACCTGCGCCGGCAATTCCCGGTATCTGCTGCCGTCCCGCTACGATGCGGACGCGCCGATGTCGCGCGCGACATTCAACCGGGTCACCTACGCTGTCGTCGAACAGGCCAAGAAGGAGGGGCTGCCGCTGGAGCCGTTCACCGTCCATGATCTTCGGCGCACGGGGTCGACACTGCTCAACGAGCTGGGCTTCAACCGCGACTGGATCGAGAAGTGCCTGGCGCACGAGGATGGGCGTTCATCGCGCGGCGTCTACAACAAGGCCGAGTACGAAGTTCAGCGTCGCCACATGATGCAGGAATGGGCTGACACCGTCGATGCCTGGGTCGAGGGCCGGAAGTATGTTCCGACGCTGTTGCCGACAGTCATGCCGCCTATCGCGCTCGATCCTGCCCTTTGACTGGCCGGGAATGGCGTTTGGTCACATCGGGATGCTGAGCGCGGGCAATCGGTTTCGCGCGCCGTGCCAGCAACCAGGCCTGGACCTCCGCAAGATCCCAGACGATGCAGCGCGGCGACAGCGCGAAACGCCGCGGAAAGTCGCCGCGCTGCTCCATCTCGTAGATCGTGCTGTCGGCCAGGGGCACCATCTCTCGCAGTTGGTGCCGCCTGATGGTCTTCCTGATCTCCAAAGGCTCGCTCTGACCCATTCGCAATCTCCTTCGCGGCTGTCGCCGGCGATTGAGAACGATAGGTGCCGATACCGGAAGTCCCTTCTGCGTGGCGTGCGGCAATTTCGGGCTCTGGCGTAGAAATCGGCGGGTCATATTCAGTCTTGGCAGGGCAGCCGGATATCCATCAGCCTACAGAATCTGCACGACCCGCCGCAGGCGTTGCGCGCCGTAATTGCGCTGTTCAGATCACGCACTATTTACTTCCTGCACCGGCGAGATGCGATCCGGAAGTCCGCAAGCGACGTAGCAAAAGTCGACCGTGCGACACTTAAGGATTTCGTGGGCGGCGGTAGCGATGAGACGGAGAAGACCCATAATCTGATCGGAACAGTTCTCGGGGGCTGACGGGGCTACGTTGCAAAGACCTTTGCATCATGGGGAACCATCGTGCCGAGATCGAAGATCGAGCTACGCCACGTGCGTTACATCATCGCCGCTGCGGAAAGCGGCAGCTTCCGGCGCGCGGCTCAAGATCTCGGCGTCGAGCAGTCAGCTATCAGCCGCCGCATCCGCGATGTCGAGGATGAGATCGGCGCTCAGCTGTTCCGCCGTCACCCTGCCGGCGTCGACCTGACGGACATCGGCAAACAATTCCTGAATCAGGCGGCCCCTGGGGCTCGCCAGATCGGATCGGCGCTCGACGGCGCAAGAACGGTGGCGAACAGAGGGCGGCATCTTCGGATCGGCGTGTTCGGGCCTCTGACTATGGGCTTCCTGTCGGAGCTCTTCGGGGCCTTTCGGGGTGACCGCCCGGGGGTCAAGCTGCGGTTCAGCGAGGGCAGCTGTCCCGAACTGATCGCGGCCGTGCGGCGGGGGCAGCTTGATGTTGGTATCGTCGCCGAAGCATTGCCCGCAAAGGGCTTTGACGTGACGCATCTGTGGGCTGAGCCTGTTTACGTGGCAATGCCGGACGGCGACCCACTCGCCGATCAGAAGGCGCTCCGGTGGGATGACTTGCGGCATCGGCATTTTGTGGTGACCGATTTGCCGACCGGCGACTTCGCGAAGAATTACCTGATGCGACACCTCCAGACGTCGCCCGGGGACCTCCAGATCGAGCAATTGTCAGTCACGCGGGAATCGCTGATGCAGATCGTCGCGCATGGGGATGGCGTCACCATCGCAGGCAGCGCGCATGTCCGTCACGGACTACCAGGCATTGTTTTTCGCCTGATCGAGGATGCTGTTCTCCGCTATGGTGCTGTCCACCCGCGAGGTGCGCTCCATCGGAATCTCGAGCGCCTGCTGTCGCTGGCAAAGTCTTTCTCAGAGCGAGATGACGCTTGGTTCGCCCGGCAACGGCTCATGCGCCCTGAGCATCGGCGCGTGCCGCACGCTGACCGCCATCGCGGCGCGCGCGGGCAAACCCCCGATCGGTTGCAATGAAGCGCTCGAGCATGGGTACGATCAGCCTCAATGGGTCGCCGATGGTCTGGCCTTGTTCGCGGCCGAGGGCTGCCGCGTAGGCGACGAGGTCGCGATGCAGGGGCGCAGGGAGTTCAATCGTCACCTTCACCGGCTTGTCGTCGACGATCGGGCCGAGCTTCAGCTTGGTCATCAGAACCCTCCATAAGGTTCGAGCACGAGGTCGCGGGTGACAATGACGCGCACGGGAAATCCCGGCCGGATTGTGAGGGTCGGCGCGACATTGAGCTGCCGTCGGATGATCTGCTGGCCGGCGTCGTTGATCGTGTCCTGCGCACCGTTCCGGATCGCCCGGAGCAGCCGATCCTGATCGTCGACGGCCAGTTCGGGGCCGACGGATAACAGGGTCGAAAGGCCGGCTGCCTTGGCGAGATCCCACCAGTGATAATCGACGCCATCTTGAAGCCCCGCATAACCTTGTGCGTCGGCTCCGGGCTGACGTTCCAGGACGATCGAACGGCCGTTCGGGAGGATGAGCCGCTTCCAGACGAGCAGCACCCGGCGCTGACCGAAGCCGACGTCGTTGCTGTACTCGCCGATCAGTCGCGTGCCCTGCGGCACAAGCAGGATGCGCCCGGTTGGGCTGTCGTAGACATGCTCCGTCACCTGCGCGGTGATCTGGCCCGGGAGGTCAGACCGGATGCCGGTGATCAGCGCCGCGGGGATGACGGCGCCGGTCTGGAGGACATAGGGCGATGCCGGCCCGACGACGCGATCCGGCGAAACCGTGCGGCGGTCCACGCCCGCATTCAGGAATGCGAACTGGCGATCCTGTGCCGTGAGTGCACCTGGCTGGCCCGGAAGACCCAGCCCAGTCAAGCTCGGGTTGCCCGGTCCGCCAACTGTGCCAATCGGAGCTGCGACGCGCGCCTCGGTCTGGAAGAAGACGCGGCTTGTTCGGGCCGCTTCTTCCTCCGCGCGCCTGCGCTGCTCGACCGGATCGACGGCGGGCGCTGCCACCATCGGCGGCGTGACGGGCTGGCCGCGGTTCTGCGCGTCAAGGATGGGGCGTCCGAGATCCCCGGACAACGGAGGCCCGAGCACCGGGCCGGTATAGTCGCGTGGCAGGCCGGCAAGCCCGTCTGCGGTTCGTCGGTTTTGCGTGGAGTAGAGCTCCTCACTGCCCGGGCCGATATTGCGTGTCTGAAGCGCATAGATGAGCGCGCCGCCGACCCCGAGGGCGGCAACGAGACTTATGCCTCCCAAGACCTTGCGCGAAAGTCGGGTGACCTGGGGCGGTTCGGCGCGCAGCCGCATGGGCGCAGCGGCGTCGCCGGGCTGTGTGCCGATCAGCGGTGCGTCGACTTCGCCCTGCGTATCGCGTTCGCTCATGACGCGGGCCTCCCATCGGTGCGAACGATTCGGACCGTCTGCTGGCGCTCGCTACTGCCGAGACGGAGCTCGGCGGCGCCGAACAGGCGGTCGACGATCAGGATGTTCTGGTGGATCCGGCTGTTGGCGATCTGCGGTTCGCCATCGGCGCCGATGACGAAGAGCGGCGGCATCTCGCCCTGAACGATCCCACGCGGGAACTCGACATAGACGCGGCGCCCGTCGTCGTAGACCGAGAGCGGCCGCCACGGCGGCGTGTCGCCCGTGAGGCCGTAGCGATAGTTCCGTGCCGCAACGGCTGGGATCACTGGCGTAGCGGGCACTGCCTGTCTCTGCGAGGCGGGCGGCCGCGGATAGGCCCAGGCGACGGCGGGCATATAGGGGCGTTCGCCCGAGCGGAGCTCGATCATGTAGATGCGCCGGTCGGTGGTGATGACCAGATTCGTCGTGATGTCCGGCCGTGTCGGCTTCACAAGAACATGGACGCGACGGGTGATGCCGGATCCGCTCTCTGTGTCGCCGATGATCCAGCGCGCCGTGTCTCCCGCAGCGATCGGTCCGGCACCCGTCAGGTTTTCGCCAGGCTCCAGCGCGATGTTGGTGATCTGGCCAGGGGCGGCATAGACCTGATAGAGCGCGCCCTCGCTCCAGGGATAGATCTGGATCGAGTTGTAATAGCCTTCGCGGCGCGGCTCGACCCGCGCGGCGGCATTGGCATTCTCGACACGACCTGTCGGCGACCCCGCGGCAGCGCCACCGCGCGCGGGTGTCCAGGCCGGCGGTGTGTGAAGCGGCCTTGGTGGCGCCTCGGTGACCGCGGCTGGCACAGGGGGAAGCGGCGGCACCTCAGCATCGTAGCTAATCTGTGGCGGCCGGTTGGTCGCGCAGCCGGCGAGCGCCAACCCGGAAATCAGCAAAAGCGCAGAGCCGGATGTACGGAAGCCATAACGAGCGGGTCGACGGAGATGATCTCTCATTGCCCCATCTCCCGCGACCAGTTGATGGCGTTAACATAGATTCCGAGCGGGTTGGCTCGCAGCCGCTCGGCGTCGCGCGGGGGCTGGATCACGATGGTCAGGATCGCCGTCCAGCGCTGTGTGGTGGAAAGCTGGCCGTTCTCGTACTGGCGTTCAGTCCACGCGACGCGGAAGCTGTCGGGCGAAGCGCGGATCACGCTCGACACTTCGACCGACACCTGCTGCTTGCCGACGCGGGTAAAGGGGTCGTTGGCGCGGGCATAGTCGTTGAGGGCGGCCGCGCCGCGGTCGGTCGTGAATTCATAGGCGCGGAGCCAATTTTGCCGCACGACGATGGCGTCGGCCGGGATCGAGCGGACCTGCTCGATGAACCGCGCCAGATGCCAGGCCACCTGCGGGTCGGTGGGGCGATAGTCGGCCTGCGCTGGCGCGACCGCCTGCGCCTGGCCGAGATTGTCGACCTGCACCACCCACGGGACGATGGTCCCGCGCGCCGACTGCCAGACGAGCGCGGCAGCGAAGCCGGCGGAGAGGATCAGGCAGCCGTAGGCCATTAGCCGCCAGTTTCGGGCCTGGACACGCGCTGAGCCGATCCGATCGTCCCAGATCTGCGCCGCGCGCTGATATGGCGTCTCGGGCTCGGGCGTCTTTCCATAGTGGGTTGCGGGTCGCTTGAAGAAGCTCATGTGCGGTCGCCTCCGGAGAGATTGATGGAAGAGCCGCCGCCATGGCTGTCGCCCGATCGGATCGCGTGTGCCGCGAGCGTGACGCCGTGGCTCATGGTCTGCCCACGCCGCATGCGCTGCGCCCAAGCCGGCGGGTTGGCGGCAGAGCCTGTCGCAGCCGGTGCGGCATCATTCGCAACCGTTCCCATGCTCGAGGAGCCGCCGGTGGCGCCAAAGCCGGTCTTGACGCCGTCGGCGAAGCTGGAGCGAACGCTTTGCGCGGCCCGGCGCAGCGGAGAGGCTGCTGCGCCGCCGGCCGCTCGTGCGACTCCGCCGAGGCCCGACGCGACGCCGGCGGCACCCGACTGGCCGAGGGAGCCGAGACTGTAGGCAGCGGAGGCGGCACCCGCCGCGGTGGCCCCACCGCGCACGGCAGCGGCGCCGCCGGAAATGGCGCTGGCGCCACCGCGCAGGGCGAGCCCGGCCGCGCCGCCAGCAGCCATGGCTGCGCCGCCCGCGACGAGGCCGGTGCCGATGGCGGAACCTGCGCCGAGTTGCGGGCCGCCGGAAACAATGCCGTTGGCGATACCGGGACCGAAGATGCCGAGACCGAGAAGGGACAGCGCCGCCAATACGACGGCCATCGCGTCGTCGATGGTCGGTGGCTGACCGCCGAAACCTGCCGTGAACTGACTGAACAGAGTCGAGCCGATGCCGATGATGACGGCGAGCACCAGAACCTTTATCCCCGACGAGATGACGTTGCCCAGCACGCGCTCGGCCATGAAGGCGGTCTTCCCGAACAGGCCGAACGGGATCAGGACGAAGCCGGCGAGTGTGGTCAGCTTGAATTCGATCAGCGTGATGAAGAGCTGGATCGCGAGGATGAAGAAGGCGAGCAGCACCAGCGCCCAGGCGAAGAGCAAGCAGGCGATCTGGATGAAGTTTTCGAAGAAGGCGATCCAGCCCATCAGATTCGAGATGGATTCGAGCAGTGGCCTCGCCGCATCGAGGCCCGTCTGCGCAACCCGGCCCGGGCGCATCAGGTCCTGAATGGAAAACCCGGTGCCTGACGCCTGAAGTCCGAGGCCTGCGAAGCTTTCGGAGACGATCCGCGCGAGGTTGTTCCAGTTGCCGATGATGTAGGCGAAGACACCCACAAACAGCGTCTTCTTCACCAGACGCGCGATGATGTCGTCATCGGCGCCCCAACTCCAGAACAAGGCGGCCAGCGTGACGTCGATGACGATCAGCGTCGTCGCGATGAACGCCACCTCACCGCCGAGCAGACCGAACCCGCTGTCGATGTAGGAGGTGAAGACTCCGAGGAAGTTGTCGATGACGCCGCTGCCGCCCATGGCTCACCGCCCTTCGTCGGCGCGCTGCGGCGCGGTGCGGGTGCCAAGGAAACGGTCGCGGGTTTCGGCCCAGATGCGCAGACACTCGCTGTCCCGAGCCGCGGCTTCCCCCATCTGCTGGCAGCGAAGCTGACCGCCACGTCGTCCCCGTTCGCTTGCGGGCCCGCGCGACGCGCGGCCCTGGATCGGGGATGAGTAAGAAAGGCAGGAATTGAGGCGTTGCAACAACGCTCAGGGGGTCATCGTACTGTGGCGAAGAAAGACAGGGGATCGGCGGACTGGCGTCGAGCCACGGCAGCGTCTGAGGCTCTCGATCGGCACGTTTTCCCGAGCGGGAACAATTCAGGCCCGGGAGCTACCCCGAGACGCAGGCTTTCCCGAGCGGGAAATTCTGGTAGACATTCTCCAGGAATCCATGATATCTTCCCGTTCGGTAAAGATCATGGCCAGACGCAACCTCACCACCGCCGAGATAGGCGACATCGTCCGAACCACCCGCAAAGCCGCTGGCCTGCGGCAGGACGAGCTTGCGGGTGCAGCGGGCGTCGGCCTGCGCTTCATCGTCGATCTCGAAGCGGGCAAGCCGACCGCACAGATCGGCAAGACGCTTCAGGTCCTGTCTGCGCTCGGATGTTCTCTTGATATCACACCGCCGCCCGACACCAAAGGAGCGCGGAAAGCATGACGCGCACCCTCGATATTTGGTGGGACGGGCGCCTGCTGGGCCAGCTGACGCAGGACCGGCATGGTGAACTCGGCTTCGCCTATGCGCCGGCTTGGCTTGACGATGAGGCGGCGCAGCCCTTGTCCGCCTCACTGCCAAAGCGGGCGGAGCCGTTCACTCGCCGCGAGTGCCGCCCGTTCTTCGGTGGCCTCCTGCCGGAGGAAGGCCAGCGCGACGCGGCGGCTCAGGCGCTCGGCGTGTCGCGCGCCAATGATTTCGCCCTTCTCGATCGCCTCGGCGGCGATGTCGCGGGCGCGCTCCAGCTTCTGCCATCCGGCGAGCCACCGACCGCTTTGGCCCTCGACCGGCAGCCAACCATGCTTGACGATGCAGGCCTGATCCGGGTGCTGGACGCGCTGCCCGTCCGCCCACTGCTCGCGGGCGAGGAAGGCCTTCGTCTCTCTCTTGCTGGCGCGCAATCGAAGGTGCCGGTGGTTCTGGTGGAAGGTGCAGTGGCGTTGCCTGCGCCTGGCCAGCCCACGACGCATATTCTCAAGCCCCCGATATCCCGCTTCAAGGCCACGACCGAGAACGAGGCGTTCGTCATGCGCCTTGCCGCCGCAATCGGCCTCGACGTCGCGTCGGCAGAAGCGCGCACCGTTCAGGATCGATCGTTTCTGCTGGTCCAGCGCTATGACCGCGCCATCGACGCCGATGGCATTGTGCGCCGGATCCATCAGGAGGATTTCTGCCAGGCGCTCGGCGTGCCGCCGGAGACCAAGTACGCCAGCGAGGGTGGCCCGACCTTCAAGGATTGCTTCGCGCTGCTCCGCCGCGTCGCCGCCAGGCCCGCCGTCGACGTGCTGAAGCTTCTCGATGCGGTGATCTTCAATGTGATCGCCGGGAACGCCGACGCACACGGCAAGAATTTCTCGATCCTCTACGACGCCGAAGGCGCGCGCCTCGCCCCGCTCTATGACCTGCTGGCGACCGTTGCCTATCCCGATCTCTCGCCGAAATTCGCCATGAAGGTCGGAAAACGCGCCACGCTTGCCGAACTGGACGCCAAGGGCTGGGCAGCATTTGCGGCGGACGCGGGACTCGGCGTGCCCCTGATACGAAGACGGGTCGCGGAGATCAGCAAAGGCGTGATTGCGCGAACAGGCGAGGTTGCCGCCGAGTTGGTGCGCCCTGGCTTCGATCGAACGGCCATCGAAGGCCTTTCTGCAATGGTCCGCGAACGAGCGGAGCGCTGCGCATTGACGGTGGCGGAACCCGTCCGCTCGGCCAACCAACTGCGCGATGGCGGGAATGTCGAAGGGAGCAATGGCCAATGACATTTCTCTACTTCGCGTATGGTTCCAACATGTTGCCGGCACGACTGCTTGGCCGCTGCCCGTCGGCGAAGGTCGTCGGGACGGGAGTTGCGCGCGCCTGGAGTCTTGCGTTTTCGAAGGCGAGTAAAGACGGCTCGGGCAAAGCGACACTGGTTGCCGAGCCGAATTCCGCCGTGCCCGGGGTCATTTTCGAGATTGATCTGGCCGAACGAGAGCTGTTGGACCGGCACGAGGGGGTAGGATCTGGCTACCGGCGCGACGACGCTTTCGCCGTCGAGGGAATCACTGTTCCGACGAGCAGCTATCTGGGCACTTCATTGGACCACACACTACGGCCTTTCGATTGGTACCTCGCGACCGTCGTTGCCGGCGCCGATTACCATGGGCTGGAAACAGCTTATGTCGCCGCGCTGAGGAGCACGCGCTTCGTCGAGGATACCGAATTGGATCGAAGAACACGCGTCGAAGCTATTGAGGCGATGCGAGAGCATGGCATTGAGGATTACCGAACGCTCCTTGAACGTCTGGGATAAGCCATTGCGAACGGTGCCTTAGCCATCTGGTGCGTCCACCCCGCTGATATCGTCCGGAATCTCCCTCAAGAAGCTCTGCCCCTTCTGAAGTCGCCTTCCGAGCGTCTCGATGAATCCCTCATAGCGCTCCCGCCCTTTGGCCTGTGCTGACGCCTGAGCATCGTTCGGCAAGGGCGGCGTGATCGTCAGCCAAAAGCGGACGAACAGGGCGAGTGTCTCTGCCGTGACGCCGAGGTCGCGCTCCAAGCGCTGGACCTGGCGCGACAGGCGATCGAGACGGCGGGCGAACGCGGCCTCGCGCTTGTCGGCGCCATCCGGGGACAGAAACGACGCAACCGCCGCTTCGACGATCGCGGAGCGGGAGAGCTTCTTGCGGTCGGCGAGATCGGCGATCTGGCGCAGCATCTCGGGCGAGAAATAAACGTTCATCCGGTCGCGCATGGCTGCCTCAAAGATCGATGCCGTCATTGGGATCGAGCGCGACCTGTCGCGCCACGCCGCGCATCTGCTGCCGCAGCGCCTGCCGCTGCCGCGCGGCGTCCTCAGGCTCATCGTCCAGCATGATGGCGAACTCGTCGGCCGCTGCCGGTCCGGTCGTTTCCTTGGCGATCGCGACATGGTCGGGCAGCTCCGGCTCGCGCCGCAGCCCGCCATTGGCTGCGTCTTCCGCCTTGTCGAGCTGGGCCGCGAGCACCGCGTCGGGCTGCTGCGGCTTCAACTCGGACCAAGCGTCTTTTCGAGTCGAACGCCTGCATTTCGTCGGATCCGGCGACGGCAGGATGCGCTCCTTGAACCGGCGATCCTCGAAATAGCGGGCCTTCTTGGCTCGGATGGGATGGACACCGGCGGCCATGACGATCTCGTCGGTCGCTGGCAGTTGCATAACTTCGCCGGGGGTGAGGAGTGGCCGCGCCGTCTCCGAGCGCGAGACCATCAGGTGACCGAGCCATGGGCTGAGCCGATGCCCGGCATAGTTCCGCATCGCCTTCATCTCGGTCGCGGTGCCGAGCGCGTCGCTCACGCGCTTGGCGGTGCGTTCGTCATTGGTCGCGAAGCTCACCCGCACATGGCAGTTGTCGAGGATCGCATTGTTCGGGCCATAGGCCTTCTCGATCTGGTTCAGCGACTGGGCGATGAGGAACGACTTCAGGCCGTAACCCGCCATGAAAGCGAGCGCGCTCTCGAAGAAGTCGAGCCGGCCGAGAGCTGGAAACTCGTCGAGCATCATCAGCACGCGATGCCGCCGGTCTCGCTCATGCAGATCTTCGGTCAGGCGCCGGCCGATCTGGTTCAGCACCAGCCGGATGAGCGGCTTCGTCCGGGATATGTCCGATGGCGGAACCACCAGGTAGAGCGTCGCCGGCTTCTCGTGGGCGATGAGGTCGGCGATCCGCCAGTCGCAGCGGCGCGTCACCTCCGCCACCACCGGGTCGCGATAGAGGCCCAGGAACGACATGGCGGTGGACAGGACGCCCGAGCGCTCGTTGTCGCTCTTGTTGAGGAGTTCGCGCGCGGTCGACGCCACGACGGGATGAGAGCCGCCGGCTCCGAGATGCGGCGTTGTCATCATCGCCTTCAGGGTGGCTTCGATCGGACGGCGCGGATCCGACAGGAAGGCGGCGACACCGGCGAGCGTCTTCTCCTCTTCGGCGTAGAGGACATGCAGGATGGCGCCGACGAGCAGAGAATGGCTCGTTTTCTCCCAGTGATTGCGCTTGTCGAGCGAACCTTCGGGATCGACGAGAACGTCGGCGACGTTCTGCACGTCGCGGACCTCCCACTCGCCGCGTCGCACTTCGAGGAGCGGGTTGTAGGCGGCCGACTTGGCGTTGGTGGGATCGAACAGCAGGACGCGACCATGCCTCGCGCGGAAGCCGGCGGTCAGCTGCCAGTTCTCGCCCTTGATGTCGTGGACGATGGCAGAGCCCGGCCACGTGAGGAGCGTGGGGACGACGAGACCGACACCCTTGCCCGATCGCGTCGGTGCGAAGCACAGGACATGCTCCGGCCCGTCGTGCCGAAGATATCCGAAACGTGGAACTCAGGATTCCGCCACCGTTGCTTGGAATCTGGCCACAGGCTTGTTCTACAAAACGCAGGCGGAACCCCCCTGGAAGATCGCCCGTATGCGGCCAGGCGTCTGCTACGTCGGCTTGGTGTTTAAGCTCCTTCCCAATCACGCTGACAATCACGCCTGCTGTGCGGCGCAGATGTTCCTGAGCGAAGGAGACGGGGTCGTCTTTCGCGGGGCGAACGGGCCGTGGCATACTGAAAACAGAGAGTTTCACCTCAGCGATCTTGCGGCCGGAAACCTGATCAAGACGGTTCTGGATACCTACAAGCAACGCTTCGGAACTTATCCAAAAGAGCTGTTCATTCACGGCCGAACAAAGTTCAACGACGCGGAATGGGAGGCCTTTAGCAAGGCCGCGCCCGACGGAACCAATATTGTAGGCGTGCGTATCCAATCGACTCACGGCGAGACCAAGCTCTTCCGCGACGGCGATTATCCGTGCCTGCTCGGCACGGCGATCCAGCTCGGAGACAAAGACGCTTATCTGTGGACCACGGGGTATGCGCCACGTATCGACACCTATATCGGTCCAGAGACTCCGAACCCGTTGTTCGTGACCGTGCTCCGCGCGAGCGGTGACTATCCCTCTATTGAGACGGTACTGGCAGACATACTGGGTCTCACGAAAATCAATTACAACGCCTGCAATTTCAGCGACGGGTTACCGGTCACCATTCGTTTCGCGGACAAGGTCGGCGAAGTGCTAACCATGGGCAGCGCTACGGGAGCAGAGCGACAGCCGTTCAAGTTCTACGTTTAGGGGGCGTCGGACGTGCGCTGGCCACTCTCACCGTAAGCGGTGCCTGCGGCCCACGGGAGTTCAGCTTGACGGCTTGAAGTTCCAGGGGAGCAGATCGTCGATCCGGTTTTGGGGATGGCCGTTCGCGATCGCCT
>Ga0100380_10005639_pt1 | contig 12870 bp, 6 predicted proteins | sample CryGeymeta201504_FD_80417 | JGI IMG/M metagenome (GOLD analysis project Ga0100380, IMG submission 80417) | Groundwater microbial communities from Crystal Geyser aquifers in Utah, USA - Crystal Geyser metaG 2015-04 | ecosystem: Environmental > Aquatic > Deep subsurface > Groundwater | place: USA... | reverse complement strand
TAGTCCATAGTCCATGGACCATAGACGATAGTTTGCTGTTCCGTTGGCGTAATAGTCCTCGGTCCACAGACCACGGCAGAAAATCGGACCATAGTCCATAGTCCATGGAACATAGACGATAGTTTGCTGTTCCGTTGGCGTAATAGTCCTCGGTCGACGGACCACGGCAATGAATGAGTCCATCGAAGCGCTTCTCCTCAGCCCCGTAGCAAATCATCCGCCTCCGTAAATTTCCACATCGTTCCAATTTACTATGGCGGACAGGCAAATCAAAATTTACATTTCACGCATCGGGGGAGGGGGACAGATGATTATCTGTCCCTACGATTGAATTATGCGACACAAATCATAATTCAAAAATCGCAAATCACAAATCATAAATCATAAATCAGTCCTTGCCCCAGAGTCGGCGCCACCAGCCTTTGAAACCGCCGCCGCCCATATTGTCTTTGTGCATGGTGCGGTAAATGGGTTTGTTCTTGAGCTCTTCGAGGTTTTTCTTCTCGCGGGCCGCGAGTTCAAGATCCATATAACGGCATTGCTCCTTGTCTTTGCACACGTAAAGGTTCAGTTCCTTGTCGAGCACAAACTCCATCCCTGAGATTTTTAGGAGGGTATCTGCACGACCATCTCCGAAGTTCCAGTCACCGACACCGGTATGGAAAGATCCGCCTGTTAGATAGGCCAAATTGAGGTATTGTGGATTAACTGTCCAATCACCATCTGCGAGGATGACGCGAACGGGATGCTTTATTTGATCCCAGAGGTCGAAATCGCGGATTACGGAATTATCACCAATCAAAATGAGCTCCTTAAAATCGGTGTATTTTTCCATGGACTTCAAGATGGCTTCTACATCATTTTCTGGCATTCCTCCGCCTAAACCTTTGCGCATGGCCATGCTAAATACACGAACCACTTTGTTCATATTATCGGAGCTACCAAAATAGATTCCACCCGTCTCTCCTAGTTTCTTTTCATACTCCCATTTCGCATCACCATCATTAAAAAAGGCGAAATACTTGATTCCGGAAGTATCGGCATAATCGATATGCCAAGCTAAACATTGAGCGGAATATTGGTACATGCTGCTGGTCCAGTCAATCACAACCAAGGCATCTTCCCATTGTTTATTCCTATTTAATGCTTTGTAAACGCTGGAGTCGAGCATGCCTCCTGCATTTTTCATGTAACGGTCTATACGACGTTTTACCCCGCTATAATCTGGTGGTGCTCCGGCCGCAATCAAGGCAGCTCTTTGGGCTTCACGTTCCTTGAGTTCTTTTTTGGTTAGCGGACGATGTTTTATGAGAAATCCATGGAAAAGCTTCTTAGCATCCTCTTCCGTTTCACACTCAGTTTCTAACACCAAATTGTATTTGACCTCCATGTCGTTTAACTCGGGATCAATATCGAAAAGTGTCTTCAGCCGATTGGCCAAGAGTTCGTAATAATTGGTCTGCCAGAAATTGAAGTCTTTTGGATACTTGCTAAACACAAGGGAAACCTCTAAAACTTGTACGCCTTCCTTTACTTGGTACCAAGGCTCAGCATTTGGAATATCATACTTCGAGTACCCATTTTCTAAAGCGGTTGTATTTTTTAAAAAAGCCGGGTTAACCTTCTTGGTAATCTGAATCTTAAAGAGTTTCTCAATCTCCTTAGCATGTTTCTTGGGGTTATCGAGCAAATCCTTGCTAAAACGCACAATAGGTTCTGCCACAAGAAAGGTGGTAAAAAACAGGCTTAAACAAAGCGTGAGAGTCCGAAACATGCTACAAATATCTTCTTATTGTGTGGCCCGCGCAAATGTGCCTAGCTCTTCGAATAACGAAATACTTTCCCCAATATTTCCTATGCCCTGAAAAGTGGCCGTTAAACTTTTTGGCGTCTGCTTCATCTTCGATTTGGATGGATGACTGGTAACAAATTTTAATATCCCTCCAAAAAGCGGGCTGGAATAGTAGGCGCTTTCTTGATCGGAAGGAAACCATACTTTGATGGAATCTCTTTCAATGGCTACTTTTTCAAAACCCAATTCGCGTGCGCTCCACTTCAACCGTACTGCGTCTAATAGTTCCAATACCGGTTTTGGCAAGGGACCGAATCTATCCTTGAGCATAAAACCAAATTTATTGAGTTCTTCCGTGGTCTTCACCTTCGCCAAGTCATTATACAAACTCAAACGTTCAGCAATACTTCTCACATACTGGTCGGGAATAAGCATTTCGCGGAAACTTTCCACCTGGCAATCCTGTGTAGAATAATCCGGTTCCTCGTCTTTAAAGAGCTCGCTAAACTCATCTTGTTTTAGCTCACGCAAGGCTTCATCCAAAATTTTCTGGTACATATCGAAGCCAATTTCGGCGATAAAGCCACTTTGCTCTCCGCCCAATAAATTCCCAGCGCCACGGATATCTAAATCGCGCATGGCCACATTAAAGCCGCTGCCGAGTTCAGAAAATTGTTCAATGGCATTGAGTCGCTTTCTAGCCTCACCGGTGAGGGTGCTCAATGGAGGCGACAGTAGATAGCAATACGCCTTTTTATTGGAACGTCCTACCCTGCCTCGCATCTGGTGCAAATCGCTCAAGCCAAACATGTGCGCATTATTGATGATGATGGTATTCGCATTCGGAATATCCAATCCAGACTCGATGATGGTGGTTGCTACCAAGACGTCAAACTCGCCTTCTACGAATTTAATCATCACATCTTCGAGTTTATCGCCCTCCATTTGTCCGTGCGCCACAGCGACCCTCGCATGGGGTACCGCATTGCGAATGCTTTGCGCAATATCTTGGATGTCTTTTACGCGATGGTGGATCATGAACACTTGTCCGTCGCGGTCTAATTCATGCTCTACGGCCTCTTTAATCAGCTCGCGATTATAGATATGAATTTCTGTTTTTACGGCCTGTCTATTGGGCGGCGGGGTATTGATTACCGACAAATCACGGGCTCCCATCAAGCTAAAATGTAAGGTTCTCGGAATTGGTGTCGCTGTAAGAGTGAGCGTATCAACATTCACCTTAAACTGCTTGAGCTTTTCTTTGGTGGCCACTCCAAATTTTTGCTCTTCATCAATAATTAATAAGCCTAAATCTTTGAACTTGGTATTCTTGCTCGCCAACTTATGTGTTCCTATGAGGATGTCGAGCTTTCCATCTGCCAGCTTTTGGAGGATTTCTTTTTGCTCTTTGGCGGTCCGGAAACGGTTCACATAATCAATATTGCATGGAAAATCTTTTAATCTGCTGCGGAACGTTTTATAATGCTGTTGGGCCAGGATGGTTGTTGGCACAAGGACGGCAACCTGCTTGCTATCGCATACTGCCTTGAAGGCCGCACGGATGGCCACCTCTGTTTTGCCGAAACCCACATCTCCACAAACCAAACGATCCATTGGATGCGGCTGTTCCATATCCCGCTTCACATCATCCGTAGCCTTGCTTTGATCAGGGGTGTCTTCATAAATAAAGGAAGCCTCCAATTCTGTTTGCAGATAATTATCTGGAGAATATTCAAAGCCAGGTTGCGCTTTTCTTGCCGCATAGAGTTTGATGAGGTCGCGCGCAATGTCTTTAACCTTTTTCTTGGTATTCTTTTTCATCTTTTCCCAGCTATCTGAACCCAGACGGTGCATGGTTGGCTCCGTACCTTCTTTGCCCACGTATTTGGAGATCTTGTGGAGTGAATTGATATGCACGTAAAGCAGGTCGTTGTTTTTATAGACGAGTCGCACGGCCTCTTGCTTCACACCGGCTACTTCTATTTTTTCGAGTCCGCCAAACCTGCCAATACCATGGTCGATATGGGTCACAAAATCCCCTGGCTTGAGCTCGCTTAGCTCTTTCAATGTTAAGGAGTTGCTTCCCTTGCTCCGTGAGCCGCTGCGGTATTTGAAGTACCGATCAAAAAGTTGGTGATCAGTATAGCAGGCTACCCCAAAATCTTCATCGATAAAGCCTTCGCTCAATCCTTTGTAAACTGGCTCAAATTCAACCGTTTTATCAATATCGGAAAAAATCGAATAGAGGCGTTCAATCTGTTTATTGGTTTCCGAAAAAATGAGCGTTTGAATTTTCCGGGCGCTGTGCTCCTTGATATCGGCAATGATGCGTTCAAAGTTTTTATTGAAATAGGGCTGGGGCTTGATATGGAACTGAAACGCTTGCTCGGGCTTTAAACCAGAGCGGTTTCCAAATTCCACCACGCCCAACTTACGCATGTGTTTTTTAATATCCTTGGCCTCCTCGAAGAGAATGTCTGGCTCTTGCAATTCTGCTTTATCAATCAGATTGCTGTAGAACGCGACTCCTTTTTCTAATCCCACTTCAATACTTTCTAAGGTATTGATGGCATCACGAATCCATATCCGCATTCCTTTTGGCAGGTATTCAAAAAAGGAAACACGCTCTTCTGCAATTCCTTCATTCTGAATATTAGGGATGATGTTGGCATTCTTCACACGCTTTACCGAAAGCTGATCTTCTGTGTCAAATTCCCGAATACTTTCTACTGTATCTCCATCGAGTTCAATGCGGTAGGGCAAATCATTCCCAAAAGAAAACACATCGATAATACCACCACGAATAGAAAACTGACCAGCATTAAATACAAAATCTTCGCGTTCGAAATGGTGTTCTGCCAAGAGTTCCATGAGGAAATCAAGATCGAAATTTTCTCCTTCTCGGATTCTGAAGCTATTCTTCTCCAAAGATTTTTGTCCGATTACCCGCTCGCTAATCGCCTGGGGATAGGTCACCACCACTGGCAGTTCATTCGGATCATTCAATCGAGCTAGGACTTCCGCTCGGAGCAAGACATTAGAATTGTCTAGGCTGTCTTCGCGAAATGCTTTTTTATAGGAGGATGGAAAGAGCAGAACCTGTTCATTTCCAAAGTTTTCGAAGTCGGTACGGAAATAAGAAGCCTCTTCTTCATCGTTCAATACAATGAGCATGGGTTCTTTCAGCTCCTCATACATGATCGCTGCCATCGCTGCTGCAGCAGAGCCTGTAAGTCCGTTTAGCTGCACGCGTAATTTGGGCTGAAGGGATAATTGTTCCTTCAATTCTTGTATCCGGGGGTGTTCTTTGTATTGATCGAGGAACTGGCGAATGTTCATGGGCTGCGAAAATAAGGAATAAGATGCTTAGACGATGAGACAATAAGATGGTTAGACTTGAGACGGTGAGATTTGAGAGGGTGAGACAAAAGCTTGCTGGCCCGTCATCCCGACCGCGTGCGCCGGAGCGATATTGAAGAACATCTTTCAAACCTGAACCACACGGAACAAAAAACCCCAACTACCGAAATAGCTGGGGTCGAATTATGAGCAGAACTAGGGGAATTATTCAATCACAAAACTGATCGACTCGCCTTCTGTGGTGCGAATCATATAGGCTCCACGGCTCAAGTCACTCAGGTTAATTTGGGTGGTATTGGCCATTTCCATCACTTTGCGTCCTTGCATATCATACACAAATACACTCACTGATTTATTGAAGTTCAATTGCTGATCGTTTCCATTCACGGGGTTAGGATATACCTGCAATTTCTCGCGGCCGTTAATAAGTTCAACTCCATTTGGGTCTTCGCTTTCAATGGTAACATGGTAGCTGGCTTTGCTTCCAACTTTCAACCATTCGCTTACATGAACGATTTCGAAGCTTACTTGCTCATTTGATTCGAACTGAGCGTCGTTCACTGGAGTGAAAGTAAAGCTTACTGCGCTGGCTCCTTTGGCTACTTGCAAAACAATGGAATCGCCAATCACGGAAGGACTCGTTGTATAATCACTTCCATACATTGCTCCCTGTCCGTTTTTCACACGAAGTACAATGCTTGATGCTACTTCTGCTGGTGCATTTAGGTCGATGGTAATTTGGGTTGGACTCGCTGTTTCTTGTGTAACAAAACCTGCCCCACCAAGAAACCCTACTTCTTGAACCATTGGCACATTCTCTATTTCGAAAATGCTCAAAGAACCACTGATTTCGTTTGCAATAATCACATAGGCTTTTCCATCAGGACTCACTTGTGGCGCGATATAGGTGATTCCTTCCGGACCATTATCTCCACCAAATGTATTCACATCGCGGTTGTTTTTATAGTCCACAAAAACAGGACTGGATGGATCGGTGATATTAAAGACCATAACCCCTCCAACTCGCTCTAAACCAATAAAGGCAAAGAACTCATCGCCGATTTGTGCAACTGCTACCCCTTCTGGCTCTGGCCCTTTAGAGCGGCTTCGTCCTTTTAATTCATTATCTTCATTATCTGCATTAAACAATGCTTTAAAAACAGGGTCTTGAGAAGTAATCAATTCGATAATATCTCCACTCTCAAAAACAAGGCTCTTGCTATCGGCATCCCAGATAGAGAAGCTACGCGGACCAACCACATGAAGTTGCTCGTATTCTCCTTTACTGTTTACCCCGTTCAGATTAGTGATGCGCAAGCGACCAAGGTTATGGTCTTGCTGCAACATTTCAGCATTTGGATAGATGCTCGGATTGAGTACTACGGATTTAACTGTTGCTCTTTCGTTTAGCGGACCGTATTCTTTCTCGTCGCCTTCGTTGGCTGTTACGAGGTAGGTTTTGCCCTTGGTTTCATAAGAAGCTACTGCATCAGGCATGAAGAAGGCTTTTACATTCCAGTTGGCAATAAGTGGTTCGTCTGATTTATCTGAAGCGTCAAAACCATTTCCAAAAGCACTCATGTCTTTGGTACCGAATGCCCAGATCGAAGTGACTGTTTTGGTAGTCAAATCGATTTCTGCCATAGCATTATTCTCTTGTAGGGTTACCCAAGCTTTGGTCGAGGCTTTATTGATGGTGATATATTCTGGCTCAAGGTCTTGCGACAAAGTTCCAGCAGCCCATGTTTTGCGCACTCCCGAAGCGATTAATGCCGCTTCTTGTCCGTTAAAGGCTTTAAAATCTAAGGTAGTTACATTGGCTTGGGTTAAGCCTGCAATTCCACCGCTGATGTCAATAAGTGAAACAGAACCCTCAGGATCGACAGTATAAGGCTCATTTGGTTGGCCTTCATTGGCGGTGAGGATCATCTGTCCGTTATGCGTGAAAGTGATCATATCAGGCAATGCACCTACGGTAACTTGTTTTTGGAAATCTCCATTGGTATTGAAGATGACAACCGTACCATTCACCTGTTCGTTGGCATTCGGACTAGCCACTGCCAGGACTCCATTGTTCACAGCTATCGAAGTAATTCCTCCATAAGGCGTCATATCAACAGATTTAATCACAGATGGACTAGCAGGATTGCTGAAGTCGATAATATCAAATCGGTTTTCGATGGCACTGGTAGCGAATAAACGTTTTGTACCGGCATCATACACTACAATTTCCGTTGTAGCATTTCCGGCTCCACCTGGAGAGAAGCTAGGTAAGGCTGTCAGTTTAATTTCCTGGCTGGCAACCGGTGCTTTACGGTCATTGTCTTTGATATAGACGGTGATAAACGCCGCACCATCAATTTGAAGTCCAGAAGCATTTTCTAGAGCCAAAACAAAATATTCGTCTTGCTCCACTAGCCCATCATCCATAATTGGAATAGTGATGGCCAAGCTTGTAGCATTTGCTGTCACTACTTGAGTTGAGAAAGTGATATCTGCCGAATTAGCAGTAGACCAAGGCGCAGATTTCAGTACCAAGTTAGCCGTGGCACTGGATGGGTTGGTGATGGTCATATTGATCGTCACCTGACCACCATCTTCTGCTATAATAAGTACTTCCTCATCAAAAGCGATGATAGAACTATAGGTGAAGTTATAGTTATATGAGGCCGCAAGAGCAACCATATCTGCATCCATTACATTGCTCACCATTAAGGAATACGCTTGATTCACTCCGAAAGGTGAATTGAATGTTAAGGTGACCGTATCTGCCAAAGGTCCATTATTGGTCATGGTGACAGCAGTCAAACCAGCAATACCTGAATAGTTGGCTAAATTAGTAGCAGAGGCCAGATTCATGTCATGATTGAACACCACTTGAATACTTGTTTGACTTGTTGTAGCAGCGCTTACCACGCTCGGAGGACCCGCAAAACTCCATGTAGGCCAAGTTTGCGGCGCTGTTCCAGAGGCCACAGCAACCCAATTCGCAGCATCTAAAATAGAAGCGCGTAATTGCACCAATGAACCGACCATAGTACCAGCATAATAGGCATTTGGAGAATTTCCTGCGGTATTTCCTGGCGCGGTGCTCAAGTTAATGGCGCTTGTACCATCCGTTAAGCTTGCAGGAATTTTCGATTCAGACCCACTACATGATGTATTATTTGTCAGCCACATATTTGAGCTTAATGCTGTTATATGATGTGCAACCGAAGCATCACCTGTGTAAACGATAACTTGATCGCCACCAGAAGAAAGTCCGAAACCAGAACCCGAAATATTACCGACAGAAGCCACTTCAGCACTTGTTTGGATTTGAATGACTGTTCCAGCAGCGACGCCACCAGCAGGCGCTTCCCAGAGAAGTCCGCCATCGCATTGTGCTTGAGTGTTATCGGTATACTTAGCATCCGCTAGATGGATGAAGGTTCCCGGAAGAATATTCACCAAGGTAAGAAGTGCGATTTCGTCTTCTGTACCAGTAGCGTTCATGCGGTAAGCCACTGGAACCAAGTCTCCAGGATTAAATTGCGTTTGTTGTACAATGGTTTTAAAGATGGATGAACTGGTCAAAGCGACTGCATTATCGCTCAAGTCTTCCACGGTATTTTTCTTTAAAGCCAAGTAGTAATCTTGATTGTTCATCAAGTTTTGGCTTGGGGTAACGGTGATCGTATTATTGGCAAAGGTGGCATCGAAGGCGACGGCTGTTCCTAATGAATCGTTCAAGCGCAGCTCCACCAAGGCATCCACATTGCTATTGTCGATGGCGGTATTATTCATCAACCGAACATCTTCGTTGAAGGTAATCTGTGGGATGGTATTGATTGGAACATCAAAATCACCCTGCATCGGTGTCAAGCTTACCTCTGGTGCTAATACATCACTGTTTGCCGAGTAGAGATTGATATCATCTAAGGCAGCCCAGTCACCCCCACCATTTTGGCGGAAATAAAACAAGACACGGATATATTGGCTATTCGCCGGAGCGGTAACGGTGATTTTCGTCCATGCTCCAGTACTCTTATCTAAGGCAACATAATCATTGTAATCCCATGTATTTCCATTGTCGTAAGCCACGATATAGCCCAGCGAATCAGAACCATCAAACGCAAAACTGCTGTATTGAAAGCTCAATTCATTGATAGCAAAGTTTGCGATATTAATTGGGTCAAAGGCCAGCGTATGCACATGAGGGCTTGAGGTATAATTATTCTCTATATCCCATACTGTCCACATTTTATTGCCTACTAATAAGGAAATCGAATCTGCATTATCACCAACCAAGGTGGTATCTCCCCAATAGTCTTCACTCCCTGCATAAATATAGCGCGCAGGGTCAGCAGTAAAATTCCAATTGTCGTTCGAAGTACCTTCAAATCCCTGATACGTTTGGGCTTTTGAGGATAATGCGATGATGGCCATAAGAAACAGGCCCATTAATTTTTTCATAATCTTAGCGTAATAGTTCGCTGCGAAATAGGCCTTACAGCATTACGGAGGCATTACCGGAGGATTAATTCCTCTTTATGAAAAAATATTTTTTACATCTATTGCAAAATTCAAATTGCGTCGTACATTTGCACCCTCGAAAAGGGAAATGGCCCGTTCGTCTATCGGTTAGGACGCCAGGTTTTCATCCTGGTAAGAGGGGTTCGATTCCCCTACGGGCTACCAAGCGGGACAATTGGTTTTTATCAACTAATTGTCCCGCTTTTTGTTTGTCTAAAATGCTGTCTTTCAGCAAAATAAATTCAAATATTTCCGACAGTATTGGGGTTCGACTTTCGTTTTTTGAATAAATTAATTTTTCTTTAAAAGTCGAACTCAAAATCTTAATTCGCTCATTCATAGTCGCTTTACTAAATGCGCTTTTAAAATCAAGAACCTCCTGAATTTTCAGATTCATCTTCTCCATTAGTAAGTCAGCATCATTTTTCTCAACATCGACTGATTCAAGTTGCTTATTCAATGCTTGAATTTTCTCCTCAATTTGCTTGTCGATTGCCGAAAATTGATCAATACCAAGGGTGTCATTGATTAACTTCTCTTGGATCTCGACTCGTTTTGCATTCAGGCGATTTAGCTCATTCTCTATTGTCACAACATTCATTTCAACTGTCCGATGATCCCGCTTGGCTTCGAAAAGATCTTTCTTGATCTCGGTATAAAGTTCTTGGGCTCCTGAAGTTAATTGAAACTGAGCAAGTATCTTCTCAACCCAAGAATGAACATCTTCCGCACGATAGCGTGATTTTTTGCAACTGTTGCAGTGATAATAGAAATGTCTTTTCCCCGACTTTCCTCTACTAGCACTCCCAGTAACATGTGAACCGCAATATTCACATTGCAATACACCCCTGAATTGCAATTCTTCACGCATGGCCTTTGGTTTTTGAATTCCTCTTCTTGCGTTTTTACCATCCAACACCAATTGCACTTTATTGAATTGTTCCAATGAAATGATTGGGTCATGAATTCCTTTTACTACTCTGGCTTTTTCATTGTCAAATGCTGGTACATCAATAAACCCTGCATATACTATTGAACGAAGTATTTGTGAAATCCTGTTTTTCGAAACACGTACTCCATACTTTTCATGCAATAACTTTATTGCCATTGCTTGCGAGGTACCCTTGCCGATTTCCTCAAAAAGATATTTGACTGCTTGAGCATGAGAAGAAGGAATAATGATGGGTTTATTTTGTTCATCCCTAGCATTAATATATCCCAAAGGTGCGCGTCCTGGTAATCTTCCTTGTGCTCTTGCGGCAATGATACCTGTTCTAGTTTTAATCCCTCTGCGGTCATTATCAATTTCCGGCAATACCACATACATCGCCAGCATTACTTTATTTTCTGGGATACTAAGATCAAGTGGCTGTTCGATTGCGCATGGGGATACGCCATATGTATTAAGCCTATTAATCATTTGGTAGGATTCAGGCGCATTGCGCGAAAAGCGATCCCAAGTAATGAATAGCAATAAATCTATTGCGATCCTTTTGTGCTTCAAATCAGAAAGGAAATTCTGAAACTCCGGACGGTTAAAGTCTTTGGCCGAATGGTCCTCTCGTATTTTCTTTACGATGCTTATATTGTTTTTATCACAATAGCGAATCAAAGCCTCTTCTTGCGCGCCAAGTGAATAATTTCTTGACTGATCATCACTGGATACACGAGACATTATTACCGCCTTTTTACCAAAATGAGGGCTATTAAAAGATCCTGAAACTGTCATATCCTTATTATTTTGAGTGGTTATCAATAATGTTATTGCATGAAATCATTCTTGAAATTGCAGGCATGCAATAATTGTATTGGTAGTCATTGGCTATAATTGCCAAATCATGATTTTTGGGAGTACTATTCCCTGAAAAGGTGGTATACGAGGGAATGTATTGATATAAATTAGCACAGTTATCATCAGTACCATCATCCATTAGGAAGATTCTTTCCGCATTGTTTTCACTGTATTCGTGTTCAAAAGGACATTGCTGCAATACGTTTATTGCAAGATATTGGTTCAACCCCCAATTCCATGCAATAGTATTATTGCATGCCACGTGATATGGAATTGCGATTAGTAACATAGCCAATTTATCCTATTGAAACAGTTGAAACCATGATTTTGGGGTATTGCAACATTGAATATTGTGCTCATCATGAGTTGAAGTTCTAAAAGGCGCGTCGTATTGTGATCAACCTGCACCATGCTCATTGGTGAATATTGGCGATTATTGGTAAATATTGAAAAGCATGCAATAAATGCCAATAATGACCCTTCTTGTGACCGCTGTATTGCTGATATAGGATGTTTTGGAATCATTGTGCGTTGCTTTTTTCCTATTTGGCTTCGTTTCTAATTCATGAAATTGGGGTATTCCAAATCCTGATAAGGTAGAATACCCCAATTTATTATTCTGTTTAGGATGCAATACGTTTATTGACATCCAGTTTTAAGTCTTCTAGCTCGATTTCGGCTAGTAGGTAGAGATATTCTCGAATTTGCTCCACTTGACTTTCAGTTATGTGCATATCAGGGAGGTCCTTTTCCAGAATTTCTCTGCATTGCTCTATTGATAGCATAGCAAAGTCTGAATTGGCTCACTTCCTGTTTGTCAGATAAGCAAACGGTTATTATTTGGCTTGATGTTTTCAATGCCTAGCTTTTATAAATTGGTAATTATCGCTTCTCATTCTTCTTTGTTTTGTTAGTCAGGTTTAGTGGCACTCTGGTTATTCAAGCGGAATCTTGTCTTTTGCATAACTACTTGAATCTTGCCATCCTGAAATTTCATATTTACTTCTCCAAAACTGTTTTTTCGAATGAGTGTTGCTATTCTCGTTTCTAAATCAACATAAGGCATAGAGGCAGACACAACCATACTAATCGGTGCTTCATTCTCCATCCGAATCTCAATGCTGTCGCAGTTATCAAACTCTCTTAGCTGCTCAATGATTTCTCGCTCAGCTTTACTAAGCAATAAATTAATTGGTCTGGGATTCTTTTTGTACTGGGGTTCGGTTACAATGATGGAAGAGATTAAATAATCCAAGGAAATCACAACACCGGAGCTTTCCATTATGTGATTCAAAATTTGCTTCTTAGATGTTATCGTTTCTGTATTTTCTGAATCAATGGATTTATCAACTGTAATATCCCAATCAAAATGCATCAAGCCACCATGCGCAAATGCAAAGCGATAATTCCC
>Ga0100380_10005636_pt1 | contig 12875 bp, 10 predicted proteins | sample CryGeymeta201504_FD_80417 | JGI IMG/M metagenome (GOLD analysis project Ga0100380, IMG submission 80417) | Groundwater microbial communities from Crystal Geyser aquifers in Utah, USA - Crystal Geyser metaG 2015-04 | ecosystem: Environmental > Aquatic > Deep subsurface > Groundwater | place... | reverse complement strand
TGGTTCTTGAGCTTCAACATTAACTATAGACAATAAACATAACGCAATTAATAGGAGATTTTTTTTTAACATGACTCTTTATATTATATTAACCTCTATCTGCAACTGAATAGAAAACAATTGATTAACAGATTCTTTTATTTCATTTACTAGTGTTAGTACTTCATTCGGATTTGCATTTCCATAATTGACTAACACTAATGCTTGTTTAGGATAGACTCCTACATCATTCTTTCTATAGCCTTTCCAACCTGCTTTTTCAATTAACCAACCAGCCGGAATTTTAATTTCGCTATTTGATAGATTAAAATGTGGTATTTCAGGATAACTATTTATTAAATCCTCAAATTGAGACTTTGAAATAATAGGGTTCTTAAAAAAAGAACCGGAATTTCCAACTTCATCTGGGTTTGGCAGTTTTGAACTTCGAATTGAAATTACAGCATTAAATACATCTTTTATTTCGGGTTCTTCAACCAAAGATTTTGATAAATATTCAGATACTGGTTTGTAGCTCAAATTAATTTTATAAAATTCTTTTTTTGTTAGATTGAAATCTACCGATGTAATAAGAACCCGATTTTTTAATTCATTTTTAAAAATACTGTCTCTATAATCAAATTTACATTCGGAATTTGAATAACACACTTCAGTAAGGTCAATCAAATTTAATGCATTTACTTGCATAATTACATCTTTAACCTCAACTCCATAAGCTCCAATATTTTGAATTGGCGAAGCTCCAACAGTTCCAGGAATTAAAGCTAAATTTTCAACTCCGCCCAAATTATTTTCAACACAATAACTTACAAACTCGTGCCAAATTGTTCCAGCATTAACTCTTAACAGTTTATTTGATATGGAATCTTGGAGAATTTCTATACCAGCAGATTTCATTACCAAAACATCTCCATCAAAATGATTACGAAAAACAACATTGCTCCCTCCTCCTAAAACAATCCATTTTCTTTCCTCTTCTTTATTTTTAAAGTAAGATTTTAATTCATCAACAGAGTTTATCTGTATAATTGAATCCGCAGAAACATCAAGATGAAAAGTGTGATAATTTTTGAGAGAAACAGTCGTTTTATCAGTCATTTTAAAAGTATTTATAGCTTAAAAATAAGTAATTTAGTTCTTTAATACATTTTATTCCTCATGTTATGCCATCATTTTCAATTATAAAAAAAATCTTTTCAATTGTTCATTTTACTAGTTTTTCAGTACTAATAGCTTTGTTTTTTGCGGCTGATGTTTACTCACAGAACGTGGATTCCCTTATTTCATTAAATAGTGATGCTCGAGGTGGTTATAAGGCATTAAAAACCATTCAATCCATTACTATGGAAGGTAAAGCAACTATAGGAAATCAAGAAGCTACTTATAAAGTTTATATTTTAAGACCAAATTACATTCGCATTGATTTAATCGAGAAATCGAACAAATTATTTCAAACTTATGATGGTGTTGATGCTTGGACTCTTAATGAAAACGTTGATCCAAATAAAATTGAAATGATGGGATATCAGGAAAAAGAAAGACTTGTTACCGAGGCAGATATTGATGGCCCGTTAATTAATTATGTTGAAAAAGGTCATTCTGTAATTCTTGATGGGATAGAGATAACCGAAGGCAAGAAAACATTTGTTTTATTAGTTACCCAATCAGATGGTACAAGAAAAAGACTCTATTTGGATGAAAAAAGTCATTTACTAGTAAAAGAATCGACATATAGAACAGTAAAAGGTAATTCACCCTTAGCAACAAATGTTATTAAAGCTGAGAGTATTTTTGAGGGATATACGAAATATGAGGGGTATTCATTACCAAAACTTATATCAACCTTCATTGACGGAAGACTGATCTCAATACTAAAAATTGAAAAAGTTGAGTTTAATACTATTAAATCAAAAGATTTTTTCAGTAAAGAAAATATTAAGCAGAACTAAAAGTAACATTCTGCTTTTATATTTTACAATAACTAGTTTTTTTTGAAATTGTAAAATGTGGATTAAATAGATTCTGTAGAAAACATAAATCCTTCACCCCTTACGGTTTGAATGTAATCGTACTTTGTATAATCTTTAATTTTCTTTCTCAAATAAGAGATATAAACATTCACAAAGTTTGTATGAGTATCAAAATTGATTCCCCATACTTTTTCACTAAGTTCATCACGACTAATCACTTTGTTTTTATTTTGGATTAGATATACTAGTAATTTGAATTCATTATTTGTTAAAATGATGTTGTTATTAGCAACTTTAACATCTCTTGTGATTAGGTTTACCCATATATCACCTATTTGAACTTCATCAGATTTAATTCCACCAGAAGATGAACTTCTTCTTATCAAAGCATCAACTCTTGCTAAAAATTCTTTGAAATCAAATGGTTTGGTTAAATAGTCGTCTGCTCCTGAGTATAGACCTTTTATTTTATTATCAACACCATCGCGTGCAGAAACAATTAAAATCGGGGTTTCATTTTGAGCAGATCTAACAGATTTAACAACACTCATTCCATCAATATCAGGTAACCCCATATCTAAAATAATCAGATTATATCGATTAGATTCGGTTAAGTTAATTCCTTCAACTCCAAATGAAGAAACGGTTACTTCATAGTTGTTTTTCTCCAAAATGGTTTTCATCATTAATTGGAGTGTTTTATCATCTTCTATAAGTAGAATTTTCATAGTATTACCTAAACTTTTTGTACTTAATTAATTTACTTAATAAAAAGGTTATATAACAACATTTCTGTAACCTAATGAAAGTAACCAGTCTTTAATTTGAATTAAATGTTCATTTGTTAGTTCATGACCGCCATTTAATTCATGATATTGTGCATTTAATTTATGTTCTTTACAATAATTAATCATTTCGCGTTGAGTTTCAGGATCAACAATTGTGTCTGAATTACCATTAAAAGCAACAATTTGAATATGGTTTAAAACATCTTGATCTTCTATTTTCGATTTAAACCATTCTGTTTTAAGCCGACCATTTATCATGAGTAAATCATTTGCATGTTTCCACCTTGTGAATGCCCAATAGCCTGCTAAATAAGCGCCCATTGAGTATCCAACTAATGTAATTCGAGAAACTTCAACTATTGGAATTATATGATCTATAATTTCTTGTATGAATTCAGAAGTAAACTCTATAGAGTTTATATAGGTATCCTCTGAGTCATACTGGTAATAGCTAAATCCTTTTCTATTCTTTTCTTTTGGATTTAGTTGTAATGCATATGGACCTTGTATGAATAAATGATATGCATCTAGTGATAATAGAGGTTCGATTTTTTCCTCCATTTCAGTAATATCTTCGCCATACCCATGAAAGTAAACAATCAAAGGTTTTTTCCCTTGTTCGCCACTTCTGATTAGCTTATAGGGTACTTGTAATTTAAAAGTCGATTTTCCTGCGATTAATGTATCCATTTATTCCTCAATAAATTAGAACCGAAATATAAGCATGCAAATCTAATTTTGGTAAAGAAATAAAGGATTAAACTGAACTAATCCGATTTTTATCCTTCATAATGAATTAGACTTATTAAAAAAATGATTGATTTGAGTTTGTTTTAAAATTACTTTTAAATTGAGTTCAATTCAAAAAAAATAAACTTTAATTGTTTAACTTATTACCGTTCAACCGAAACTTTACTTTTTCCTATGACAGATATTAGACACGACTGGAGTAAACAAGAAATATCAACGATATTCAAAACTCCTATTATGCAATTAATTTACAATGCTTCTCAGATTCATTCTGCGTACCACGAAATAGGAGAAGTTCAAGTTTGTACTTTATTATCCATAAAAACAGGTGGATGCTCTGAAGATTGCGCGTATTGTCCACAGGCAGCGCGATACAATACAGGTATTGAGTCAGAGAAATTAATGGGAATTAATGAAGTTATTGAAGCAGCAAAAGATGCAAAAGAAAGTGGTAGTACACGTTTTTGTATGGGCGCAGCTTGGCGTAAAGTAAGAGATAACAATGATTTTAACAATGTTGTAGATATGGTAAAAGGTATAAACAATATGGGAATGGAAGTTTGTGTAACACTTGGTATGTTAACAGAAGATCAAGCTATACGATTAAAGGAAGCTGGGTTATATGCATATAATCACAATCTTGATACTGGGGAATCTTTTTATGAAAATATCATAACAACAAGAAAATATGAGAATCGCTTAGAGACTATTGAAAATGTTACCAAAGCAAATATATCCGTTTGTTCCGGCGGAATAATTGGATTAGGTGAAACAGATGAAGATAGAATTGATATGTTACATACACTTGCTACTCTCCCTACTCACCCTGAAAGTGTACCGGTTAACGCTTTAGTGGCTGTAAAAGGAACTCCACTAGAAAATCAAAAAAGAGTATCTGTTTGGGAAATGATTCGGATGATTGCAACGGCTAGAATTTTAATGCCTAAAGCAATGGTTCGATTATCGGCTGGTCGAATTTTTATGAATACTGAAGAACAAGCCTTGTGTTTTATGGCAGGAGCAAATTCGATTTTTACTGGTGACAAACTCTTAACCACGGTAAATAACGGAGTTGATGCAGATAAATTGATGTTTAAAACTTTAGGTTTAAAACCTAGGGCATCATTTAAAGAAGTGTCTAATAGTTTAGAATTTGCTTAACTAATTTTATTAAATGTAGTTTTACTAAACAAAAAAACCTGCGAAAGCAGGTTTTTTTGTTTAGATGAATTAAATGACTCAATTTAAGATTAATTATATCCTTATAACTAAAGTACTTAAAGCAAGTCCAAACTTAAATCCGCTATCAGAATTCGGTGTATAAAGTGTTCCAATATTGAATTCATAATTTCTAAATTCAAGTCCAGTTCCAAATGTTATTGATGAACCAGCAAATCCACCAGTTCTAAATCCTGCACGTAAAGGGAAAAAACCAAATTTAGCTTCAATACCATTACTGAATGAAACATTAGTTGAGTTTACCCCAAAATCGTTAAACCCTTTACCAATATCCAAGATATAAGTAATATTTTTCCAATTAACAGAAAAACCTAGATTAACCATAGTTGGTAATTGACGAGAAAAATTTGTGCCTCTTTCAGTTATATTTCCATAACCATCTGCAGCTAAACTATCTTGAATTACAAATTGAAAATAGTCTCCAGTTTCACCACTAAATTCTTCATCGATTCGATCTGTATCATAATCTAGTCCATCAAATTTGAATTCTCCAGTTGCTCCAAAAACACCTGCATTTTCGGAAAAACTAACTTTTCCAAAATCAGTAAGTGCAAAAGCAGCTTTGAATTTTAAATCTCGGTTAAAAGTTGGCTCCCATTCGTAGGTTAAACCTAAATCAAATCCAATTCCAGTTCCGTTACTTGGACTAGCTACATTATCTGTGATATTATCTAAATAATCACCATCAAATAAATCAGTAAAAGAGGCATTACCAGCTGCTTTATCGGAAATATATCTTCTTATTCCATCATTTATACCGCCATTTGCACTTAACTCGTAATTAATTTTGTGTGAAAAGTACTCACCTGATCTCACTTCAAGAGTTGACTGTAGATCAAATTTTGCATAACTCACAGCCATTAAGTATTTAGGAGCTATACCTAAAGTTAAGCGATGAAAACCATTATCCATATTCATACTAAATACAGGCATTGCAAAGCCAACAGATAACTCTGTTAATGCTAAAGACTCTGTACTCATATCAATTGCGGTCGGTGTTCCAAACAAATCTTGGTTAATTCCACCCATGAGCAACAACCAACCTGAATTTAAACGGAAATCTGAAATGACACGTGATCTAGTAGCGAATGCAATTGCGAAACGATCGTTCCCATAGGTAAATCCAATTGGTATAGCATCGAATTGAACAGAAAACGATTGAGATTCTTCACCTTTAAAAAATGCAGGTACAATTTCTGTTTGCAATTGATTAACTGTGTATGTGTCTCCACCTGTGAAATACTTATTATAAGCGTTTATATTCACAAGTGGACCACCAGCTTGAATATTAAAAGGTGCAATACCAATTGTTACACTTGTATTTTTTCGTCTATGATAGATATTTGCTGGATTAATAAATAAAGCTTCAAACCCATTCATATAAGCAGCACCAGCGCCACCTAATGCTAAAGTTTTTGTTGTTTGAAAACGCGGTTGTGCAAAAGCTTCTTTATTATTAAAAGATACCATCACAACAACGAATAATAGTGTTAGTTTAGTTAATACTTTCATCTGACTATTCCTTAGTTAACTGTAGTTTTACCTGTTGTGATTGCATTAATACCGATTTCTATAAAATCGTTTGCTCGTATTTTAACATTTTGACCAGCAGCTGTTTCTGTCTCTAATTTCAAAGCCATGCTTTCTACTTTATTTAATTGAGATGCATTTGATATTATAAATGATGATGATCCCTCACTTGGATTAGTTGTAAAACCATTTCCATCAACTTGTGCAGATGGCACTTCTAAGGGTTGAAAATCAACTGTAATTGGATTTTTTAATTCATCAAAAAATTCAAATCCAACTTTTAAACTTAGAGGAAAATTATTTATAAATCTTACTACTAAAGTCATCTCTTGAAGGACTAAAGTTTCATCTTCACCAGGAATCGATGTTAAACTTACATTTTCAAATTCTTGAGTTATTTCAAGTGGTCCATTTTCTGTAGAAATAGAGAATGGAATATCTATACCTAATTCTGTATCAAATTGGATAGGATTCGCTAAGAAACTTTCTGAATTATCATCAGCATTTATTACTGCATAACCAAGAGTTCTTATAGTGGATGGTAATTCAGCTAAGAAGTCATCAACATTAGAATTAGTATTGTTAAATGAAACTGTTCCAGCGTATGGATTAACTGCAGAAGAAGAATTTACTCCAAAACTGAATTTTACAAGGTCTGCCCTATCCATAGGTGCACCATTGTGATACATTTTAGAAATATCGTCTGTTGGCAATACAGTATTTTCATTTATACCTTTTAAAAACAAAAATGAACCATCTTCTTTAACACCAGCAATTGCCATTATAATAGAAGCTTTTACACCAAGGTTTGTAGTGTACTGAATAGACAGATTACTTCCATTTAATTTTACATTTGATAGTTTATCACCAAAATCTCCAAGACCATCATTTGAAATCACTTCAGCTTCATCATCGGATGAAATATCTAATATATCTTTTCCATTACTTAATGCATCTGTTCCAAGTACTACCGTTTTTTGGACTATTCGTCCAAGTGCTTCCCCAACCTGTAAGTTATTAATTGAAAGCGACGCTGAAACTTTATCTGTTGCTCTTATAGTTCTGAAAGGGTCATTAGAAAGTCTAGAATCTTCAGTGGCTCCATAAATTTCGTACTTAACAAGATTATTTAAAGCTTTTATATAATATCCAGCTAAATCAATAACAATTGGAGGTCTTTCATTATTTTCGTTTCTTCTTAATCTGATAAATGTTAGTCCATCTCTAACATCACCCATAAATCGTAGAACTAAAGGTTCACCTTGTTCATTGACTATACTATAAACACTTATTAAAAGAGTATCTAACTGTACATCAAGGGAATTAACTAAATTTTCTAATCTTAATTCACCACTTTTTAATTTTATGTAGTGATTATCATTCGTAAAAATAAAGTTATCCTTATCAATTTCAATTGAATCTGCAGTACTAAAAACTTGTGGTTTTAATTTAGATGTTGCTGATTGAACAGATAGTGAACCAACAATACCGATTCCAATTTCATCAAATTCTGTCATTTGAGCAGTTGCACCACTACTACCAGGAGAACTTGCAGTACCTATAAATTCAATAACATCTGAAACAGCTTTTCCAGCTAAATCAATAGAGGCTGTAGTTGTTGATTTCGGGTCAATTGTAACATTAGTTAACTCTCCAATAACTGAACCTGCTGCAAAATATTTTGAGGTATTTTTGGCAACAAATGCATTTTTATTTTGAATAGTTAAGGTTTCAATTACCATTGGTATTTCTAGGCTGTTATTGAAGGTCATATTTAAACTACCATCATTAACTTGAACTTGTACGAAATCACCTTGAACACCCGCTTCATCACTTAAGTCAATACCATTTTGAGCATCAATAACTGCATTTGCTATTGAAACTTCCATATTTGTAGTTGTAGCCTCAATAGAAATAGCATCTGTATTGTTTACTGCTAATGCGCCACCTTGTGAACCAACAGTTCCTAAATTTAGAGTATAACTTAATACTTTAGTTAATTCAGCTCCTGCAAGTCTAAAAACAACAGTTGCGGTTTCATTACTACCTAAGAAAGTTCCACTTGGATTTTCAGGAATTAAAGACTTTACTTCATCTAATGTTTCACCTTTACTATTTTTTAAGGTGATACTCGGATAGGAATCAAATGTTGAATTACTCAGTGGTAGATTCGTACCGTTTCTTAATGTTATTACTAAAGAGTTAACATTTGAACTTGATGAATCTGACATAACAACCGAAACAAAGCCATTATCACTAATTTCAATATTTGGAGTAGATGGGCTTAAACTCTGAGCTGGAATTTCAGCTACGGCTTGTTTTACGACTAATTCATCTTCAGATAAACTAAGAGAGAGTGAATTTGTTGAGTTTACTTGATAATTCTGAGCACTCCAATTAATTGTTAACTGAATCTGCAAGTCAGTTTCTAAGATTTCATCTTCAGAAAATGTAAAAACTCCGTTTTGAGTAGAACCATGAGTTACGTTAGTTAAATTAATTGGAGTTCCAATATTTCTACTATTTGCATCGGAATCAGATATTAACTGAGCAGTCATCGAGGAGATATCAAAACCGAGTGAATTTGAAAATGAAATAGCCAAACCACCAGACTGAATTGTAGCAGAGACAAAATTACCTGCATCGATATTGACGAGAATTACTTTATTACCAGCAACTATTGGCGTTGAAACTCCTGGTGGATTCTGACCAGTAATTTCATTAAAACTTGTTGATCCACTTCCATTAAATTCTGGTTTTATGGTACCAATTTCAGCTGATACAGGGTCTGTACCCTGAGGAGATTGTTCAATCTTACCAACACCAGCTGCAAAATCAGCTGAAAAATCATCTATTTCAATAGTTCCTACTTCAGATTCTAAAGCCGATGGGGTAATATTTATTGATGGAACGGCATCTTCCAAATCACCAATCTGAACTGAGTCTGTAAAGGATATATAAACTACATTATCTGCATTTTTACTAAATAGTGTATCTATTTTCCCTTTAGTTGTATCTATGAACGCGTCTGAACCACCAAGTAAATAAAAACGTTTATTTTTTAAAAGTGGTAAATCATTTTTTTGCTCTATGGAAAAATTTGGCTTGTTAGGCACTTCACATGAGCTTAGAGCCACTATCAAACTTATTCCCAAAATGAGGATTTTATTTATTCTCATTAGACCTTATTTATTTCTTTGTGTTAGTATTAGTTTAGTATGTAAGGGATAACCTAGCAAATAAGCAGATTGTTCCGCAATTCAATAACTTTGAATATAAATCAAAATATCATCCAGAATTTGTCCTAGTACAGTATCAGTACTTACATACGTAGGCATAATATAAACAGTATTACCTAAAGGGCGAAGTAAATAGCCCTTTTCTAACATGTTTTTTTTAAGCTTTAAACCAATAGGGTTCAAATAATTAGAGTCGTTTTGAGATATGATATCAAATGCAAGTATAGTGCCACAATACCTTACTTTATCAATTTTATCACTTTGTATTAGTTCTTCAATTCTAGATTTATAGAAAAATTCTATTCTTTTGCGATCTTTTTCAAATTGTTGAATAAGGCTTAGTGAAGCAAGTGCAGCTGCACAACTAATTGGATTTGCTGTGTATGAATGACCGTGGAAAAAAGTATGTGTCTTTTCATCAGAGTAAAAAGCTTTAAATACTTTTTTGTTAGTTAATGTTACCGATAATGGTAAAAAACCACCAGTGATACCTTTTGACAAACAGATTATATCGGGTTTAGTTTTTGCTTTCTGATAGGCAAAAACTTCCCCTGTTCTTCCAAAACCTGTCATTATTTCATCGTAAATGACTAAAACTCCAAACTCCATACAAACTAAATCTAGTTTTTGTAAAAATTCTGGTCTACACATATTCATTCCACCAGCGCCCTGCACAAGTGGCTCAACTATTAAACATGCAATATCTTCACTATTATCTTCTATAAATGCTCTTATTTTTGAAATAGTCAGATCTTCAATCATTTCAATATTTGAATCTCCAATCCAAGTTGAAGGATAATCAAATCGCTGCACATCGAAAAAAAGATGACTAAAAGGATCTGAAAAAACACTCCTCGCTCCTGTACTCATTGCTCCAAATGTATCGCCATGATATGAATTTGAAAATGCAATTATTTTGGATCGTTTTTGGCCATATAAGTTTGAATAGTATTGAAGACATAATTTTATTGCCACTTCAACAGCTGTTGATCCGTTATCAGAAAAAAATACTTTTGCAAATTTCTGATTATTCAATTCTAATAATTGTCTTGCTAGATCTTCTGCCGGATCATGTGTAAAGTCCGCAAATAAAACATGATCTAAAGAGTCTAACTGCTTTTTTATTGCATTAACAATTGTTGGATGTCTGTGTCCATATAAATTTACCCACCAAGATGAAACTGCATCAAAATAAGCATTTCCTTGATCGTCATATAGATAAGCTCCTTCACCTCTACTAATTTTTATCGGCTCATCTGAAGTTTTTAAGTGTGTGAAAGGATACCACACAGGATTTAATTCATTCATAATATTCTGATTTAACAACTAAAATGTTAATTTAATATTTTTAAAAGAGTGCTTTAAACTAACTTCGTCAATTTCATTCAATTTATCTAAATGACCTAAAATAGGCGCATAACTTAACTTTTCAAGTGATTTCTCATTTTCAATATCTTTCGGACCGTTTAGTATAAGTCCCAAAACTGGAATATTTCTATTTTTTAGTGCTTCAAGGCTTAATAAGGTATGATTTAAGGTTCCTAATTGAGTTCTACAAACTAAAATCACTGAAGATTTAAACTGTTTAATCAAGTCTATCATATAAAATTCGTTGTTAATTGGCACAAACAAACCTCCAGCACCTTCTATTAACAGTTTATTGGGTTCAATTTTTGGCAATTTAAAATCATTAGACTGAATTTCTAATCCTTCGGCTTCAGCAGACTCATGTGGAGACCTTGGTTTTTTTAAACGAAATCTCTCTGGTATAAAATGATTGTCAGGTAGCTTAGTTACACGTTTAACAAATTCTGTATCAGTTTCTTCATCTAAACCGCTTTGAATTGGTTTCCAATAGACTAAACCTAAGTTTAAAGTTAACATTGCTGATACGACCGTTTTTCCGACACCTGTATCAGTTCCTGTAATAAATAGTGATGACATTATAAATAATCTAATTCGTTCTCAAATACTTGACTTAAAAATACAATTCAAAAAACTTGTAAATACTAAATTTCTATTAAATCTTATTTCTTTAATCATAAAGAATTGATAATGATGTGAGATATCCTTGTTTAAAAATGATATGGTGACTAAAAGATCAAATTGAGCTCTTACAATTGTTTTTATAATATTTGTCATTAATCTGTAACTTTATTACTCAAAGTCGCATAAAACAAAATCATGGTCAGTTACTGTTTTTTGATTTTAGTTACACTATTGTTCTTGTTTCAGCCTAATGAGTTGTATTCTCAAGATTCTTTATTATGGAATTTGAACTATACTGATTTATTAGACAAAGGAATTGTACATGTTGATAAAGGGTGGAAATTTAAACCAGGTGATTCACTTGAATGGGGTTTAAAAGATTATGACGATTCAGATTGGGATTTAACTAATACCGCATTTAATTATCAAGATTATGATCAACTAGTAGCAAAAGGTTGGAATGGAATTGGATGGTTCAGAAAAAAAGTTTTAATCGATTCCTCATTAGCTGATTTGAATCTTGCATTTACGGTTTATCAAAGAGCAGCAACAGAAATTTATATTGATGGGAAATTGTGGAGACAATTTGGGAGAGTCTCTAAAAACAAAGATGAGGAACGTTTATATAGAAATAGAAGTTATTATTTCTCCCCTTTTAAACTAGGTATTGAGCACGTTGTCGCTGTCAGAGTTTCAAATAACAAAATGGAAAGTTTTGTTAAGAATAATAACTACGGTGGATTTAGTTTAATTTTCTCCGAATTTGAACGCCTTCTAGAACAAGATCGAATAACACTTTTAAATGTTCGAACTCATTCCTCAATTATTGTAACGTTTACTGCAGCCTTCTTTCTTCTTCATTTTTTAATGTTTGTATTCTATCCCAAAAACGTTACAAATTTATACTATTCATTAAGTGTCGGATTTTTAAGTTTAGCAGTATTCTATAATTCCCAACAAACATTTACAAATGACCCAGAAAATATTGTCCTTTTTGGTCATATATCATTGATTTTTCAAAACTTATTTCATCTTTTATTTTTAAGGATGATTTATAATTTGTTTGAAAGAAAATTGAGCTATTCATTTTATACTATTCTAACGTTATATATCGGATTTAGTATTTATACGATTTTTACTTATTCAACAAGTCTTTTAATTATAACCTTTTTGAATTATCTAGTGTACATCGATATCGTTGTTGTACTATTAAGAAAACGTAGTCGAAATGATACGACTTCAAGTAGTTGGATAATCTCAGCGGGAGTAATAGTAACAATTCTCATTATAACAATAATGAATTTGATAAGTTTAGATCTACTTCAATTTAAGCTTATTTCTGATTTTGCAGTCGAATACTATAGTGTTTT
>Ga0100380_10005621_pt1 | contig 12893 bp, 11 predicted proteins | sample CryGeymeta201504_FD_80417 | JGI IMG/M metagenome (GOLD analysis project Ga0100380, IMG submission 80417) | Groundwater microbial communities from Crystal Geyser aquifers in Utah, USA - Crystal Geyser metaG 2015-04 | ecosystem: Environmental > Aquatic > Deep subsurface > Groundwater | place... | reverse complement strand
GCTTCAGTGGTGATGTCAGTAAATAACTCTTTGGTTTGTTGGGGACTAGAAACCTTTGCAAGCGAAGAGCAAAAACAAAAATATTTGGTACCCTTGGCGCAGGGAAAAATCCATGGAGCCTTCTGCCTTTCTGAGCCAGAAGCTGGATCTGACGCCACTTCACAAAGTACCACCGCTATCGAAGATGGAGACCATTATATCTTGAACGGAACAAAAAACTGGATCACAAACGGACAAACCGGTGATGTATACTTGGTTATTGCCCAATCCAATGTGGAGGCAGGTCACCGTGGAATCAATGCCTTCATCGTTGAGAAATCATGGGAAGGTGTAACCGTTGGAAAGAAAGAAGATAAAATGGGAATTCGCGGATCTGATACCCATTCGATCATGTTCCAAGATGTAAAAGTTCCAAAAGCGAATCGCATCGGTGAAGAAGGATTCGGTTTCAAATTCGCCATGAAAACTCTTGCCGGCGGACGTATCGGCATTGCTTCTCAAGCCTTAGGGATTGCTTCTGGAGCATATGAAAGAGCCCTTGCATACTCGAAAGAACGTAAGGCCTTCGGAAAAGAAATCATGCATCACCAGGCGATTCAGTTTAAATTGGCTGATATGGCAACTGAAATCGAAGCAGCACGTTTGCTTTGTTTGAAAGCCGCTTGGTTAAAAGATACCAAACAAGATTATGCCTTGGCGTCTTCCATGGCAAAAGTATTTGCTTCGGAGACTGCCATGAAAACCACCACCGAAGCCGTTCAGGTTCACGGAGGGTATGGATATGTACGTGAATACCATGTAGAACGTATGATGCGTGACGCTAAAATCACCCAGATCTACGAAGGAACCTCAGAGGTGAACCGTATCGTTATTTCAAGAGCGATTTTGAAATAAGGCTTCCTCCTTCGCTGAAAAAGCTTCGGCGGACTGAGAAGGTTGAGAAAAAGATGAAGAATCAGAAGAGAGTCCCGGTTAGCGCCGGGACTTTTTTGAAACGGAATTTCTAGTTGATGAACGGTTGTCGTTCGGTCCAGAGGACCAGAAAACGTCAGGGAAAAACCGAAAACTCAAGGCTCATCGGGTCCGTTTCGAACTCGAACGATTCTGTCGATGAAAAACTTGACGCTCAGCTGACCTTCTTTCTCTGATTTTGACAGTCTGCTAACAGTAGCATTCGGAATTTTGTGAAATGCTTACCCAGTTTTTCACTTGTGTTACAAAAGACAGAATGCCGTTCTTCACAAAGAATGATCCTGACTTCGTGTCAATAATTGTCGATTCCCTCGCCTTTTTCAATAGTCGGGATGATTTTATCATTCACGCAATCAGCATCATGCCAAATCACGTGCACCTGCTGATTTCTATGATTGACATTCGATATGAATTTCAGATTCGGTTCTTTCGATTTACCACCAAGAAAATTCTTGAAGCTAACAAACAAAGAGCGCTTGAAAATAGAGTTCATTTTGAAGTCAATCGGTGTGATAGAAAGCATCAAGTATGGAGAAAAAGATTCAAGGATATTCGCGTTCGAGATGCCAGAGCATTCTACGCTATCCAAAATTATATCAAGAGGAACCCAGAATCTAAATATTGGAAGAATCGCTGCTGTGACCAAAGTTTCCCTTCTCTGAAAATCAGTCCGCGTTTTCCGAATTGAAAACCAGAAGTCGCGGCTTCGACAGGCGTTTCTAGTCGATGAACGATTGTCGGTCGGTCCAGAGGACCAGACCGCCTTTCTAGTTGCTTTCGAGAAAGTTTTCTTCCGAAAAGGGCTTTCTTTTCGCGGAACAAGTCCACCCAAAGCGGTCTGGTCCTCTGGACCTACCGCTCCTCGTTCGGGGAGAAGGGAACGCCAGAAAAAACTCCGTCAGCGGAGTTTGATGGAAACGAAATCATTCTTGATGCGAACCTCTGCCTTGTCATCACAAGAGCCATTGCCATAGGTGACAACGTGAGGCACCAAACCCGGTCGGACCAGCTCTGCAGCCCCCTTATCGATAAATCGACAATCCATTAAGCGATGAAGAGGCTTGTCGATATTCGCTTTCCAGCCATATCCATCTTTGGTAATTAGATTACCCCTTCCAGTAATGTCCCATTCATCGTCTGACCAATCTTCTGGCGTTTGATCTCCATTTATCCAATGCAGAATTTGATCACTCGACCAAACCGTGCTATCCTTACTATTCGGACTTAAAATTGCCCCATCAATACGTAATTGCCAACATTGTGCGCCTTTGGCATCCAGCCCGATCGCGCTTGAAATAATCATTCCCCGAACCTCATGTTCATTCACAAAATAGCGCTGTGGACGAATAGTAACTGCTGAATTTAGCGCTCCATACTCCCCGATAAAACTGACTTCAAGCTTGCCACGTCGAGTGCGCAGGTCTTTACACAGGCAATTATTCTTTCCAAAATCTATCGTAAACTTATTACTTGAAGAATCTGTAGTAATTGTAGCACAATCTGATTTTGGGGGAGCACCATTTTTATAAACACTCATGTTTTCTGATTTCGCCTGGTCTACAATCCATTTCAAGTCTAAAAAACACTGCTCAGCCAAAGAAAACTCATCTCCAACCCAAGCTTCAATCCTTGGTTGTAAAGGGACTGGAGAATCCTCCTCCTCACATGAGGAAACGAAGAAGCAGAATCCGAAAAGGACAACAACTCCCCCAAGTTGCAGGTAATTTTTCATGGTAAATTGGATTAGTCTATGCAAGATATTTAATCCAATGGTCCTTGCATCGCTCCTACGCAATGCCTCAATTCGTTTACACCTTAGTGATTTTATGGGTATTGTTAAGGATTGCCGACTATCACGCTAATAAGATTTGAAGGAACCGCTACAGATGCGCTCCAATCAGTAAATCGATGTCTTTGAACTTCAGATTAAAGCGTTCGCCAATATGACGTTTCACCAAATTTCCTTTATAAACATATACTCCATTTCGGATGATGCTGCTATCCCAGAAATAATTTTTAAAACCACCAGATTCGGCGATATCAATAAGAATTGGGGTAAAAATATTGCTCAAGGCATAGCTCGCAGTTCGTGCTACACGGGAAGGGATATTTGGAACGCCATAATGAATCACGTCGTGCTTAATCACTGTGGGGTTCGTATGCGTGGTGACCTCAGAGGTTTCAAAGCACCCTCCTTGGTCGATACTCACATCAACAATGACTGCTCCTGCTTTCATGCGTGTGACCATTTCTTCGCTCACTACATTCGGACTCCTACCTTCATCGCTTCGCAAGGCACCAATGGCCAAGTCGCAACTGGCAAGTGCCTTTCCTAAAATGTTTGGTTGAATCACAGAAGTGAAAACGGGCATACCTAAATGGTTCTGAAGGCGGCGCAATTTCGCCAAGGAATTATCAAATACTTTAACGCTGGCGCCTAAGGCTACCGCCGTTCTTGCCGCATATTCACCCACGGTACCTGCTCCGATAATCACAACTTCCGTGGGAGGAATTCCAGAAACCCCACCCAAGAGTTCGCCTTTCCCTCCATGTGTGTTCCCTAAATACTCAGCGCCAATCAAGACTGCAGAGCGGCCGGCAATTTCACTCATACTTCGAATGATTGACAAGGTGTCTTCCTGGTCTTTCAAAAATTCATAAGCAATGGCCGTAATCTTTTTATTGATGAGCTGCTTGATATAAGAATCGGTGAGGTTGGTCATTTGAATGGCCGAAAACAAATGTTGCCCAGGGACCATTAAATCGATTTCTTCTTTGGTCGGTGGGTCTATCTTAAGAATAATATCTGATTTATAGACTTCCTCTTTACCGTATACAATGCGCGCGCCAGCCTCACTGTACTGACGATCTAAAAAATTTGCATTTTTTCCCGCGCCTGACTCAATGGTAATCACATGACCTGAGTTCACCAATAGACTAACAGAAGACGGAGTTAAAGGCACACGATTCTCCTGGTAGGTGATTTCTTTCGGCACTCCCACCGAGAGCTGTGTTTCATGCTTTCTGATTTCTAAAAGCTGTTCTTGAGGTTGCAATGAAGCTTGTTTAGCAAGCTCTTGAAATGGAGATTTAGGCGTTTCTTTCATGCAGGCCGAATGGGTCTTCTAAAGGTACAAAAAGTAGTTGGATAAATTGCTTGAATCGAAAGGCGAACCAATGAATTATAACCGCTACCTAATCCTCAAAGTTAGGGAAATCACCTAGTAATCTTACCAGCTGATACTCCTTTTTCCCTCAGCCTCATGTGCCAATATCACTGAAACAGTTTCCTCTGGTAAAAGTTCAGCCGCAATTTCTGGCCATTCAATCAAACAAATACTTCCTGAGTCGAGGTATTCTAAAAGTCCAATATCCAATGCCTCTTCCATGGATTTTAAACGGTAGAGGTCGAAATGAAAAATCTGTTCCTCATCTCCTTGGTATTCGTTCACTAAGCCAAAACTCGGACTAGAAACTTCTCCATCAACCCCCAAAACGGCACAGATATGTTGAATTAGCGTGGTTTTTCCAGCTCCTAGATTTCCCGTAAAAGTCATGATTCGCGCTTCTTGAACCACGTGACATAGTTCCTGCGCGATGGGATTAATCTCTTCGAGACTAGTTAAGAGCTGCTTTTTCATCAGCCTTTTCCCTTCATGGAAATAATCGGACACATCATTTCTTCAATAGAAATTCCTCCATGCTGGAAGGTGTCGCGGTAGTATTTCACGTAGTAATTATAGTTGTTCGGGTAGGCAAAAAAGTGACTTTCTTCCGCAAACACATAGGCCGAGCTCACATGAAGTTTCGGCAAGAATCCTTCTTCCGGTTTCTTGATTTCAAAAACAGCTTTGCGGTCGTAGCTCAGGTTTTTACCTTGCTTATAGCGCAGGTTAGTATTCGTATTTTTATCGCCAATAATTTTAATCGGGTCTTTCACACGAACTGAACCGTGGTCTGTTGAGATGATCAACTTCACCTTTTTATCGCTTATTCGTTTTAAGGCCTCCAATAACGGAGAATGTTCAAACCAAGAAAGCGTAACCGAACGGTAGGCCGCCTCATCTTCCGACAATTCACGCATCAATGAAACATCAGTACGTGCATGAGAGAGGGCATCCACAAAATTGTAGACGATAACGCTCAAGTCGTTTTTCATCATGTTCGGGATGGTGTCTACCAAATTTTTTCCAGCATCGAGGTTGGTGATTTTGGTATAGCTCAACTTAGTTCCTTTGCGGGTGCGGTTCAACTGATCAATCAAGAAATCTTCTTCGAAATTGTTCTTTCCGCCTTCATCTTCGTCATTACTCCACATTTTTGGAAAACGCTTTTCAATCTCAGAAGGCATCAATCCAGAAAATATTGAATTACGACAATACTGCGTGGTGGTGGGAAGAATACTCATATAGAGATCATCTTCTTCCATCGTGAAGTACTCGGCCAATACAGGCTGAATTACTTTCCACTGGTCGTAACGCAGGTTATCAATCAATAAAAAGATAACTGGAGTTTCTCCATCTATATGAGGAATCACCTTTCTTCGGAACAACTCATTGCTCATCATCGGAGCTTTGGGGTTGCGGTTATTGACGAAGTCGAGGTAGTTCTTCCGCACAAAGCTCGACCAGTTATTATTGGCCTCTTCTTTTTGCGCGTTAAGCACTTCATCCATGCCGCTGTCTTTGGAAGCACGTAACTCCAAATCCCAGTAAACTAATTTTCTATAGACGGCCTTCCATGCTTCGAAATCCAGCTCATCCATAAAGGTCATGGAGATATTGCGGAAATCTTGTTGGTAGCCTTGGGCCGTTTTTTCCGAAACCAAGCGGCGGTTATCAGTAATCTTTTTGATGGATAGAAGAATCTGATTTGGGTTTACTGGCTTTATCAGATAATCGGCGATTTTTGAACCGATGGCTTCTTCCATGATATACTCTTCCTCACTTTTGGTAATCATCACCACAGGAACCTCATTCATGGTTTCTTTTATCCGGCTCAAGGTTTCAAGACCAGATAGTCCGGGCATGTTTTCATCTAAGAAGATAACGTCGAAGCGCGTTTTCTGAACTTCCTCAATCGCGTCGAGACCACTATTTACAGTAGTTAATTCGTAGCCTTTTGCTTCAAGAAAGAGAATATGTGGTTTAAGAAGATCAATTTCGTCGTCAGCCCAGAGTATTTTGATTGCCATATGTGTATGTGTAACGGATGATTACCAATTTCCGTGCGCAAAGGTGGGAAAAAAGATACAGAGTCCATGGACCATGGACCATAGACCATGGAAAATCGTTGAAATTACGGATGAATTCATTCCGAAATTGTATGCCTCGCCTGCCTTTTTCATGGATTCGATCCAATTTTCATGTTCCCTTGAATTTTTCCCTGTAGTTTTGCGCAGCTTTTACGCCTTGAACAAACGCAAAAATATCAACGACCCCTTGTATGGCTTCCTTCCCCTGCCATACGACATCTTGTTTGACCTCATTGAACACCCCTATTTTCAGCGCTTGCGGAGAATTCGGCAATTGGGCATGAGTCATCTGGTATTTCCGGGTGCGAACCACACGCGTTTCCATCATGCTTTGGGTGCTTTATTCTTGATGAATGAGGCCATCAAAAACCTGCGAATTAAAGACGTGGAGATTTCTGAGGAAGAAGCTGAAGGAGCCTGCATCGCCATTCTTTTGCATGATATCGGACATGGTCCTTTTTCGCATACTTTGGAGAAAACCATTGTGAGCGGGGTGCATCATGAAGATATTTCTTTGGCCATGATGCGGCAGATGAATGCTGATTTTGGTGGTCGACTTGATTTGGCCATTTCAATCTTTACCAATCAATACCAAAAACATTTCTTGCATCAGCTGGTCAGTTCTCAGTTGGATATGGACCGCCTCGACTACCTGCGCAGAGACAGCTTTTATTCGGGCGTATCTGAAGGAGTGGTGAGTTCCGATCGTATCATCAAAATGCTTTATGTGGTGAATGATGAGTTGGTGGTAGAAGAAAAAGGCATTTATTCCATAGAGAAGTTTATCATCGCCAGAAGGTTAATGTACTGGCAAGTCTACCTCCATAAAACGGTGGTAGCTGCCGAAGAACTTTTGTTGAAAATCCTCCAAAGAGCCAAGGAGTTAGCCAGTCGTGGTGAGCAGTTATTTGCTACACCTGCTTTTCATTATTTCCTCTTTGAACACCCTGAAAGGGAAGACTTTATCCATAACCGAAAATTGCTCGACCGCTTTTCTATGTTGGATGATAATGATGTGGTGAGTTCCATTAAAGTATGGATGAGTCATGACGATGTGGTTTTGCGCACGCTTTGCAGTAACCTAATTGACCGGCATTTACCCAAGATTCAAGTACAAAAAACCAGCTTCGCGAAAGAAGAGATTCAAGCACAACGGGAACGCATCATGAAGAAACTGAAAATCTCTGAAAAGGAAGCATCGTATTTTGTGTACTCCGGAAAGCTGGAAAACAAGGCCTACGATATCAATACACAAGGCATCTCATTATTGATGAAGAATGGCGATGTGGTAGATATTGCTGAAGCTTCCGATAATTACAATTTAAGAGCGCTTAGAGGCAGTGTACTCAAGCACTTCCTATGTTACTACAAATAGCTAACTTGCACCAATATTTCGACCATGCAGATTACCGCCGCCGCTTTATGTGAAATGCTCCAAGGAAGCCTCGAAGGAAACGCCGATACGGTAGTTGACTCCGTCGCGAAAATCGAAGAAGGACATAGCCGCGCGCTATCTTTTCTTGCGAATCCAAAATATGAGGAGCATATCTATACCACCGAATCAGGAATCGTTCTGGTAAGTCGGGAATTTATACCCAGCAAACCCGTCAAGGCGACCATGGTGAGAGTGGATGATCCTTATGTGGCTTTTACCGCAATCCTTTCCGAATATGTGGCTCAAATCAATAATAAAGTAGGAGTCGAAGAACCTTCTTTTATTGGCGAGAACACGAACGTAGGAGAAGATCTCTATTTGGGTGTATTCGCCTCCATAGGAAAAAACTGCAAGATTGGAAAAAATGTAAAAATATATTCCAATGTGGTGATTGGAGATAACGTAGAGATTGGTGATAATACTGTCATCTATGCTAACGTGAGCATATACTTGCATTGCACTGTTGGTGCGAATTGTATTATCCATGCTGGGGCAGTTATTGGTTCTGATGGATTTGGCTTTGCTCCACAGCCTGACGGTACCTATGCAAAAATTCCTCAAACCGGGAACGTCATCCTAGAAGATGATGTGGAAATCGGAGCTAATACCTGCCTTGATAGGGCCACGATGGGTTCAACCATCATCCGTAAAGGAGCAAAACTTGATAACCTCGTACAGATTGCGCATAATGTAGAGATTGGACAAAACACTGTAATCGCTGGTGGTTCAGCAATTGCAGGAAGTGCCAAGCTCGGCAAAAATGTAGTGATAGGTGGTCAGGTTGGCGTTGCGGGACACATCACCATTGCCGATTACACACAAATTGGCGGACAAAGTGGAATATTAAGTTCCATCAAAGAGCCCAAGAAAGCGTGGATTGGATCGCCAGCTACCGAGTTTAAACAGAATTTTAAATCGCTGGCAGTATTTAGAAACTTGCCTGAATTAGATAAAAAAGTACATGCTCTTCAAAAGGAGTTAGAGGCTCTTCGCGAAGCATTAAATAACAAAGGATAACCGTGAAACAGACTACGTTAAAAGGGAAGATTGAATTTAGAGGAGTCGGGCTTCATACTGGAGCAGACACCCTCATGACAGTATTGCCAGCAGATGATAACCATGGCTATAAATTTCAACGCATGGACATTGAAGGCGAACCTATTATCGATGCGGATTGCGATTTGGTGGTGGACACTTCTCGTGGAACAACCCTCGAAAAAAATGGGGCACGCGTTTATACTGTGGAACATATTCTTGCTGCATTAGCGGGTCAGGAGGTCGACAATGCTTTGATTCAACTTAGCGGTCCGGAAATTCCAATTATGGATGGAAGTGCAGAAATATTTGTGCGTGAAATCCTCGCCATGGGAACGGTAGAGCAAGAAAGCGAACGTGAATACTTTGTCGTTCCATCCAATATTACCTACCAAGAAAACGACCGTGGCGTGGAGATGATTGCCATGCCTTTGGATGATTACCGATTGACCGTAATGGTGGATTATAATTCTCCAGTCCTCGGAAGTCAGCACGCATCCATCACCAGCCTAAAAGACTTCAAAGATGAAGTTGCTGCAAGTCGTACGTTTTGCTTTTTACATGAATTGGAAGCCTTGCTAAAAGCCAACCTCATCAAAGGCGGTGACCTGAGCAATGCGATTGTGATTGTAGACCGCCATGTGGAGAAGCATGAGCTCGACCACCTTGCTGAACTCTTTAATAAGCCTTCTGTAGAGGTACGCAAAGAAGGCATACTGAATAATGTAGACCTCCGTTTCCAAAATGAACCAGCACGTCATAAACTGCTCGATCTAGTTGGTGACCTCGCCTTAGTAGGCATGCCGATTAAAGCCCAAGTGATGGCAGCTCGTCCGGGACATGCGGCTAACGTGGCTTTTGCGAAAAAGATCAAAGCCCTAATTAAGAAAAAACGCAGCAAGGCCAATGTGCCTGCATACGACGCGAATAAAAAACCGGTATTGGATCACGTGGCTATTGGGAACTTATTGCCGCATAAATTCCCATTTCTGCTCGTCGATAAAGTAATTGAATTGAGCAGCACCCATGTAGTGGCCATCAAAAACATTACTGCAGATCAGTATTTTTTCCCGGGTCATTTCCCTGGAAACCCAATTATGCCGGGTGTATTGATGGTTGAAGCCATGGCCCAATCGGGGGGTGTACTCGTATTGAGTGATGTGCCTGATCCAGAGAACTACAGTACCTATTTCATGAAGATTGACAATGTGAAATTTAAGGACAAAGTAGTACCTGGCGATACGCTGATTATCCGTATGGACCTTACCGCTCCTATCCGCCGTGGAGTATGTGTGATGAAAGGAACCGGTTTTGTGGGTGAAAAAGTCGTAATTGAAGCCGAATTAATGGCACAGGTAATTCGCGACAGAGCGCCGAAAGAAGAACCAAGCCCAGCTACTGCTAACTAATTAACGAATAAAGAGAACCTGGAACGATGATACAGCCCTTGGCCTATGTAGACCCACAAGCAAAGATTGCCGATAATGTGGTAATTGAGCCCTTTGTTACCATCCATAGAAATGTTGAAATAGGTGAAGGCACCTGGATTGGCTCCAATGTGACCATCTTCGAAGGGGCACGCATTGGAAAAAATTGCAAGATTTTCCCTGGCGCGGTAATTTCAGCGGCTCCACAAGACTTAAAATACAAAGGAGAAGAAAGCTTTCTTTTTATTGGCGACAATACTGTAATCCGCGAATGCGTGACCTTGAATAAGGGGACTGCTTTGGATAAAAATAAAACCGTGATTGGCTCCAATTGCCTGATTATGGCCTATGTGCATGTTGGTCATGATTGTATCATCGGCGACAATGTGATCATTGCCAATTCAGTACAGTTAGCTGGTCATATTGAAGTGCAAGACCATGTCTATATTGCCGGAACCTGCGCCGTGCATCAATTTGTGAAGATTGGTGCACATGTAATGGTAGCTGGTGGTTCTCTCGTGAGAAAAGACGTTCCTCCTTATACCAAAGCAGGTCGTGAACCGCTTTCTTATGAAGGGGTGAATTCTATCGGCTTGCGTCGAAGAGGATATACCACAGAAAAAATTTCTGAGATTCAAGAAATCTACCGCATACTCTATCTCCGCGGACATAATAACTCCAAAGCGATATCCATCATCGAAAAAGAGATGGCACCGACTCGAGAACGCGATGAGATTGTTTCCTTCATCCGCGATTCAGACCGAGGCGTTATGAAAGGTTATATTTCTAGAAGCTAGCATGTCCGATTCTTTCGAAATTCGTTGTGAGGATATCGGAAAGAAATTTGGTCGTGACTGGATTTTTAAAGGCTACAGCGAATCTTTTCAACGAGGCGAAAAAGTAGCCATCCTCGGTCAGAATGGTTCGGGAAAAAGCACCTTTTTGATGAGCCTTTCTGGATTCTATGCCCTATCAAAAGGAAATATTTCTTGGGTGATAGATGGTCAAACAGCCGAAGACCTCGATTGGTACCAGCATTATGCCCTCGTTTCTCCCCTCTTAGAACTCCCAGAAGATTTTACAGTTGATGAGTTTTTCGACCTGCATTTCCAGCTCAAAACCAAAAAAGCGGACTGGGACAAAGCCCGCATGTACGAGCGCACTGGACTCGAAAAAGCAAAAAACAAATTCATCAAACAACTCTCTTCCGGCATGCGTCAACGTCTAAAACTGATGGCCGCCTTTGTACCGGATGTCCCCGTTATTTTCCTCGACGAACCCTGCACCAATCTCGATGACAAAGGCATTGCCCTGTATGAAGAATTGGTGGCAGAGTGTCAAGATCAGTTATTGATGGTAGCCTCTAATATGAAGGTTGAATACGCATTTTGTGAGCGTATTCTCGAGATGGAAAAGCTTCGCTAGACCATAGTACATAGACCACCGCGTGCGCCATAGCCTTTTCGGTGGAGGTGCATGGTTGGTTGTGCCGCTGCAAAAGTCCACGGTCGACGGTCCTCAGACCACGGTAAAAAAGACCCTGGAAGTTGTTCCTCTGATAATGTCCACGGTCCACAGAGCATAGCACACATGCCTTCTAGGCAATCTTTTACTATCGTCCGTGGACCGTAAGACTGTGGTCAACATTGCTATGGTCTATGGTCCAAAATGATTTTACCTTGAAACAAATTCCCTTCCTCATCATTTCCATAAAGGAAATAAACGCCAGATGCTGAAGGTGGCAGAGCAAAGAATTGTCCATCATACGAAACTTCTATAGTTCGCCCCATCATATCGACTGCTTTTAATTCGTTGATCCCTGTTTCGGAAAGCTGGAATTTGCCTGTAGATGGATTCGGGTAGCATGTCATGGAAATCTTTTGCTTTACTTCTTTTACGCTATTTGGAGTTGCTGAAAAACGATACACCACCCCTGTGCTTGGAATACCATTGACCTTAAAAGCAGCGTTTTCATTCAGTTGTGGATTGTCTGGATTACCACCCAACCAATATGCATCATGGACAGCAGAAAAGTCTGCAGTGAGAAAAAATATTCCCGATTGAGCAACAGCACTGCAAACAGAATTTCCGAAGTGAAACTCAATACTACCATCCTGTTCCTTGAACCATGCCTGCATGTTGATCTTTTCATTTGGCATGTTTTTAATGCCCATGTCCTTCCATTGAATCTTGAAAACCCTTGACCCAGCGCTCCCAGTGGTAGCATAAGCCACCTGTGAATTTTGGTCGAGATAATGCATGCCAACTACAAAAGGATCAAATGCAAATCCATTCTGAGCATTTCCGGCCAATACAAAACCATCCATACTTATTAGAAACGTGTCACCAATATTGTCGCGAAATGCGGTAAAAGGAAAAGGTACTCGCATCTCATAGTAGCCCACTGCCGTGTCGATGGGGATTTCAAGTGGGTTTTGCAAGTCGGCATAAGTCTCCGATTCTAAACTAAACTGATACGATTGTGCCTGCGTTGCAGTAGAGAAGCAAATGGCACTGAATAGTGTGTAAATAATTTTTTTCATAATGATATTAATTTGTGCTCATTACGAAAAGCTTTTGCAGCAGGTTGGTATTCAGACCCTTTGCTTTGACCACTGGTAGGTTTTAGTCGACGATCGACAGATCACAGCATTTAACATGACTCACCGCTTTCTTGCCACTAAATTGATTTATAGCCAAATTTGAAATGATATTTAAACCTCGATGCCTAGTGCGGTAGGGTGTCCACGAAAAGAGCGGAATTTTAGTT
>Ga0100380_10005617_pt1 | contig 12895 bp, 15 predicted proteins | sample CryGeymeta201504_FD_80417 | JGI IMG/M metagenome (GOLD analysis project Ga0100380, IMG submission 80417) | Groundwater microbial communities from Crystal Geyser aquifers in Utah, USA - Crystal Geyser metaG 2015-04 | ecosystem: Environmental > Aquatic > Deep subsurface > Groundwater | place... | reverse complement strand
TTTGTTTTTGTATGTGATGATGCGATATTGCTATCGGCAGAGGGGACATGTGTTGTGCTTCTAAATGTCAGGAGGGATACCTTGGACCACTTCTTGATGCAGCGGATACAGAAGAGATGGCTGCAGTTATCGAGGGTGCTCTGAATGATATAGCTTGTACGTTGGAGTTCCTCTCTAGGCAGATGGAGCAGGTGATAGGCTCTGAGGCTCTACTCGTTTTGGACTTCATTTAATAACTATTAAAAACACTTTGCTATTTTATTGCCAAGTTTCCGTCAAGCTACCAATACCTGACTTCCTCAGATCAGGTTTATTCCTTTCAGAGGTTAACAATATCTTAAGTGTGAGCATTGGAGGCAAATTGAATCTCTTTGATGATTTTGAGCGTAATTAGGTGTAATAATAAATCGCTTCCATTGAATTCTAAGGCATGGACTGGATAGTCAAGTTAGCAGAAAAGCCAAAAAAAGTCTTGTGTAACAGGTAGAAAATCTCCAACTCGACCCGCAAGCCAAAAATAAAAAGTACACTACATTTAAGCAATCGACCTTCAAGTCGAGATATTTACCGCAGACCTTTAAGAACTATCACTTTACAGACATCACCGCTGAAGAACCGGATAATCCTGGTGCACCTCTAATAGATTTCATGCTACTGATGCCCACACAATACTAGGCCATTAAAATATGCATGACAGTGTCGGTGGATTTGAGCAAATAATTTGTCAAGTATAGTTCATATCCTGTCAAACATTCACAAATACTAAACTTCACCAGCCAGCAAATAGTGACCTTGTCACGATTCTTTTCCTTCTATCTCAACCCTCGACTGAGTGTTGGATGGCTTTGCATAGATCCTTAATCTGGCTGTCTGACCTATATACACGCCAACAACTCACTAGGTTTCCTTGAAAAAAGGATTGAAGACAAATTATAAGATCTCACCGAGTTTTTGTCAACAGAAGTCAACTAAATCGAGAAGAATTGGAGGATCATTCTGCCAGAAATATACACATTACTGAACATTTCCGAGAGGAAGATCTTGTCGCATCCATTCTGGTACAACTATAATAGTGCCAAGGCCAAGAAAGTCAACCACTATGAGTCTTCTAAATTTTATCTACTGACGGAGTACGTCAAGCATAGCTTTATCGAGTACCCGCAGATGTTTGATGAGACAGTTTCAGGACGTATTCTGGAAGTCAGATCAAGATTTTTATCAAAGGAGGAAAAGGCCAAAAAATATTTACAGTGCAAGCAGAAACAAGATGAGTTAGACTTTGAATCAAAACCTCTCAACAAGGAGATCTATAACGTCTTGGAATTGTTCTATCCGAAGTGTACAATAGAACATGAGACAAAAACTGTGAAGAAGTAGCTTGATGAAAATAATCTAGTAGAATTATGCAAAATTTTGGAAGTGAATAAGTATCAAGCAAAGAACGAGATATACTCGAAGCTTGAAATACGATAGGTCCAGAAAGAGGAAGAACTAAGTAGGTCGGGTTTTAGTCAATTGAAGTTGCTACTGATAGATGGAGTGGTCAGGTAAGAACAGAGCAACAATGTTCAGAAAATACAAAAGATAGTTTCAAAGGAGACTGATCATCACAGACACATCAACTAATGCTAGATCCTCAAGTACATAGGCAGTGGGAAGTGGCACTTCATAGCCCGCTACTTTTTTTGTAAAGAAAAACCCAAATAGATATTGTTGGAGTACTGTCCTCAGAAGACCATAAACTCCTATCTAACATTCAACAAGTAAATAGTATCTCTGGAAACTAAGCTAGTCTTGCTGAGTAGAATAGCTCTGGGTATAAGATTTCTGAGGGACTATGGAGTATATCACAACGATCTGAAACCTGATAATGTTTTATTGAAAGTTATCGGAAATAGCAATAAAAGTTACCTGTTGACTAGATTGATAGATTTTGGATAATCATACAGCAGATACCAGAGAGACTTGTTGAGAAAAAATTGGTATCACCGAGGCTGGACAATCCCATACGCACCTCCATAGCAAGTGATGCAGAGCAAGGAAAGCAAATACAGCTAAAAAACTGACGTCTTTAGTCTTGGAGTCATCCTCTATTAATTCATGTTTGGGCAATTCCCAGCTTAGACCTTCCGCAAAGGAAAATAGCTCTATATGAAGGAAGAAGGATACATTAGATTATGCGCAATGGCTCCTTAGAAATGCCGAGATTTCAGCTGTCCAAAATTGATGCAGCTAATTTACATGCTGTTTCTGAGGTGTATCAGTCCAACTCCCGAACATCGACCTTCAATCGATTGGATCTACATAATTCTGATGGAGGTGGTATACATGGCAGGTTCCATTTCGTGTATGTGATGTTTAATAATGCTTCTATGTTGTTAATTGTGAATAGAATCATATTAAAGATGGAAGAATATGAGAGCAAGGTGAAGTACCTGCAACATCTTAAAAAAATAGCAGCCATCAAGCAGGTCAACAGACGTAACAATCCCCTCTCGACCATTTTCAATCATCCCCCTCACAGTACACCTGCTCCTACCATCAGGAAACAAATAATCCCTCACATCCTCCAAATGTTCAAGGTTCAGATAGAGAAGCTAAAACAAGACACATAAAAGCACTGAACGGATTATTCGAGATTTCAATGTCGAGAAGGAAAATTGCAGACTACTCAGTAAAATTTTGCAAATGAATAGCAGTATTTCTTTTAGACAGTTTTAGCAGCAGTATGAAACGTCCAAACACTACCCGCTCAAAGAGTATAGAATAAAGAGAAATCACAAGTATATCTGGTTTAGAGTATTTGATATCAACATGAATTAAGACACCTCGGCCAATCCTGACGATCTTTTTAGAATTTATGGTCTATAAAACAAGAAAAAAGTTATGTTAGCGACTGGCACTCTGTTTGAGCTGAGAAAAATGGAGTTAAAGATAAGGAAGGGTCCTGATATGGGGATTAAGATAGAGGGGCAGAATCATGATGGAACTGTTAAATTCAACCAAAATAACCTGATGGAAATCGTAAAGCATGGAAATAAAGTGGGACATATCGTTGTCGAATATATTAAGAAGTGATTGTATTTTCTTTTCCTAAATTATTTTGTTCCTCTTTATAAAAATATAGTTATCTATCATAGAGGCTCACTTTGTCCATATTTACAATCATGATCGAGATCAGCTCAGGCAGTGAGAGGGAGTTCAGCGATGGCTGTGAAGACCAGGAAGTTGAGGAGGTGACTGTCACTGGGAATAAGTGGATCATTAGGGTTCTCTACTACAAGTTAGAACAGAAGCTGGAGTTTGTGGCAGATATGCACTCGACTCAATAGATCTATACCTTCAGCTTCACCAATGATTCCATGTTCAAAGGCTTATAATTCTATGGAGATGTCAAGACGATCTACAAATATTTGGCTTAAAATCCAACAAAGCGACTGAGGTTGAATTAGCTAGGTCCGCATTTATTGCTGATTGATACGATAGCAAACCAAACCAGAATGACACAAATCCCCTTAGAAAAGAAAAATATGGATATTTTATAGCTCAAAGAGATAAAAATAAGATAGTTGTAGGCATAAAATTACAAACTAAGACAGGAAAAAGGACGACTCAAGTACAATACTGACTAATGGTCCAAAAAATAAAATAGTCTCAAAATGAAAATCAAAAATCTCCAAGAATAAAACTCAAATTTAGCTGACAGGATCAAAAGACTAGAGTACAAGGCAAAATTGTGGAAGGAAGAGCAAGCAATATTACAGAAGAGATGCCTGATGTTTCCTGAATCAAAAGACAAAGAATTTTAGTATTTGTAGAGAAGAATCAAGATGCGAAAGATGAATGATGGAAGAGTGAGGGAAAGAAGTATTGTGAATGGAGAAAATGGCAACAATATTGAAAATCGATCTTAGGCTGGCAGGAAATAATAATAAGAGGAGGTTCAAAGCTAAAATGGAAGGCCCTTGAACCTAGTTCCTAAAAAGCAAGAATAATATTATGAAATGGATTCAGAAGACAAACAATTAATCGAAATTGTGCCAAACGAATCGATTATTTTTGAGCAAAAGCTAATATACACAGTTCCCATTCAACCCAACTCCTCTCACTTTGCAGTATCTCTCCCAACAATCAAAAAAATATCTTCTTCTCTCTAAAGCCGAATATTTTACTTCATATCAGACCAATGCATCAAATAATCTCTCAGCAGGGCTTCGAGAGTGTTTGTTTCATTTCAAAACTTATCTGAGGAGGAGTAGATATAATAGGAAGAGTTCAACTTATTAGTGGGCATCATTTCAAGCAGTTGTGTAAATTTTAAAAGTGCATAAAACTGCCAGAAAATAATATATCTCGATACAGGAAAAAGCAAAGTGATTAGGATGGGCATTTCCAGACATCTTTAGAAGACAATATCTTTCAAATTCAAAGACATAATTAATATCGTTTTGGATTTTGACGAAGAACAAATATAATGGTACCTGAACAATTAATTAATAACTAAAGTAGCTTTAGATGTCGAGATGTGGGAAGGTGGCATTCATCCCTTCATTGAGCTGAAATCAGTCAACAGTAAGATAGAAATTATATGATATTGATATACTTTTATTTGATACATACACTATCAGATAGTTTGATTAAAAATAACATTTTTGAGTATTTTATGCCGAACTTGTGACAAATGCTAACAAAGACCATCTTATTTTTTGCATCTTGAGTGCAAAGCTGCTATTCTTTGGAAGCATACACCGAAATTGTTTTCTTTAAGTTAGCTTATTGACATGATCCCGATGTTGTCCTGCATCACTTGGAAAGGATATCGGATATAGGAGCATAATTATTTGTACTTGTTTTCGTCTGTGTTTTTTATTGTGTTCAGATGTGCGAAAAGCTCTCGAGACAGTTTTTACTCAGTTTTAGTGAGAGCATAATTTATTTTTAAGGGGGCTCTGTTGAAACTGCTTTCATATTGGAAGGCGTTAGCTGAACTTGCAAAAAGAGCTGAGTAGTCTTTACTTTTTTATTTGAAGCTAGAAGATGGGGAATAGAAAGAGGGTCTGACTGTTTTATAGTGGTCTGGAAGATTGAATAACTGGGTCAGTTATCGTTTTGATGGGCTAAATCTTTTGATTTTTTTGGTCCTGTTGGCGTTACGAGCTAAGATGGTTTCATCGAGAGTTTAAGCTTCTAGGGTAGACTTGGATCCAAAATTAAAAGCTTTGATCTTGATAACCATTTTGAACTCATCTTATGATATTTTTATCAAATATCCTTTGTCCTTGAGCTCGTTGTATAGACTAGCTATTCTATTGGTTTCTACTTGTTAGGCAATTTCAGAAGGAGAGTTGGTATAATTTTATGAATATTCCATTTTAAAATCTGCTAGTCTTTATAATTCCAGAGGAACGTTGTCATAATTTATTTTGCGAGTGGTTTTTTTGAGACCTCGAAGAGCAAGGCTTTATCTAGAATGTTTAGAATGCTTTTTAACATTTATTCCATGCTTTATAACCTATCGGAGTTGTTCATTGACTTGTTTGACCTTGTTTCGTTCTTCCTCCAGGTTTGATTAGCCTTCCACTTCTGGAATTGTATTTTTCAGGGACATATCATTGAGTTATTGATGCATTTATGTTTTTTGATCCTTGCTGACCAATTTCGAATGCTATTTATCATCATTTCTTGGCCTTTGAGAGCTACTCGAATTTTCGGATCTATGAGTAGCTCTCAGATCTTACTGACTGCTGTTTCGGGAAACATTGCTGACTTTATGAAGAAGGGAAAACATTCCTGATTTTTTCTGTTTGTTCTGACTTTGTGCCGTGGAGTTAATTTTAATGCTGGTTCGACTTTAATTGGTACTTCTCTGCTGTTTCTTTTTATTTTTGCTTTCAAGTATTTTGGGAAGTAGTTGACCATCTGATTAATTATGAAATGTGCTTTGCTTTCTGATAGACTTGTGGGTTTTCAATTAATGATTTGAATATTTCGATATATGCTCATTGATGTGGCTTTCGAACAGATCGTCTTGCCGTCTACTTCTCCGACTTTTGTTCAGGGTGTTAATGTTCAGCAGTTTGTTTTAAACTATCTTATTTTCATGTTTCAGTCTGTCAATCTACTCGATGAGCCGATTGATTTCTGCCTTGTAATAACCAACCTTTGTTTCAAGAAGTTAGCACTCACTTACCATGCTTATCAGATCTTTCTCTTTACTCTTAGACAAATGTTCAGCTTCTTCCAGCTTACGCATTGAAAGTATGTGTTTTTTCTTAAGTTCAACCATTTCGCTGTTGGTGCTAACATCAGTCTGAATCTAAATATCCTTCATTTTGTCAAATTTATGTCTGAAGTGGAGACTGGTGAAGAGTTGAAGCATTTTCGAAATCCAAGGAGGTATTTTGCCAGAATATGCGTCTTTGAGAAGAAATTACATTTATTTTTTGGCTTCTCTCAGCCATCCCTGACTAGGGGCTGGCATACTATCTTTATTGAGAAAATCTTTCTAAATGTTGAGAAGCGTTTCGAGAGAGTCCATAACAGTTTGATGAAAATTTCCAAGCATTTTCTGATTTTTCATAATATCTGTTTGTTTGTTGTTCAGCAATTTCTAAATAAGTTAGGAAGTACATTGACTTACGCGAAGAACAGCTGATCATCGTCTAGTTTAGGAGATTCTTCCTCTCCATATCGATAAGCATAGAGGTCTTTTTGGTTGAGAAGATGATTCTTTATTCTTTCGATTTATGCTTTTTTAATAGTCTGAGAGCACACATAGCACAATTATGAAGTATGAATTGCTTTAATGTCATCTGCCAGTGTATTTCCAAATTTGCATTAGTATTTAGAGTTCAACTATTCATACTTGTTTGTTATATCCTAGAGTAGACTGCTCATTTATTGAACCTGAGTGAGGGCCCTTTCAGGCGAAATGAGGATGGTATTTTTGCAATGAGCCATAAGAAGCATATTGAGTTATTTGATCATTTTCAATTACTTATTCACATCTTTGGGTTAACCATTCTTGCTCGCATATTGCGTTTTGTACCTCTTGATCTGAACTGCAATAGCCTGTTCTTCCTTATATATTTTCGACAATATTCCATCTTTGGCAATATGTTCTTTCATAGAGAAGAATATTAAAATGCTAATAATAGAAAGATAGAACAAAATTAAATATATACAAATGTGAATTAATTGTTCAGAATGAAGAGGAAAAAGAGGGATTTGATAAGGGTGATCATCATTGATATGTTATTAGATTGTTTTTAAATACATATCATACAACAGTTTATCTGGTTTTTGCCTAATGATAAAAATCGAATTTAAGGGAGCTTGTACAAATGCTAGAGTCCGTCTCTTTTCTGGGCTTACGCACTCGCTCTTGCTTTTGGATCTTTCTCCCCTGCTTCTTGGTGCCCCGCTTTGGCTCATCTGCCTCCACACCTTCGGGATTAAACTGCTTGCAAAGATCAGTTATTGAACTGGAGAATTAGGATTTTCTGAGGGCCTCCTGGTGCCTAGGGATGTTAACGTGCTGAATAAGACTGTTGTTACTGTGAGATAGTCTTCAAATGCACTCCTGCAAATACAGCAAAAACTGCTGACCTTGGAGGGTTTAGGCACAAACTAACTAGTCTAAAATGTACGAGATCTGTCTTTTAGGTGGATAGCTCTTCTTTTTTAGACTAATGCAGACAAAGATAGCTGGAAGAGTTATTGACATATTTTTCCTAAATGGAGAAACGGGTACCTTGTCCATGTTGAGAATGAAGGCGGGAGTGTAGTAGCAGCCGTCCGGATTGAAGGTAGGGTGAATGTGGACGGTGTGGTTGTCACCGGTAGAGGGGTCCTGGGCGAGCGGTAGCAGGGCAGGGGAGAAATCCACCTAAACAGAGGGGCAGTTGGGCTCATTGCCGAGTCTTCTGAGGAGGAAGATGGCACTGCTAGCTCCTTGCTTGCCCTCTATGTCCGAGTTAATTTGTCCCCTTTACATAAATATTATGGGAAAGAATATAATCAATATTCTTAAGTTTGAATTCGAAAACTGCCACTCCTCCAGCCCCCCAGTTGCTCACTTTCTCTTCATCAGCTTGTCTCCAAGCTATCCACTTATCCCATTCTTTTTATTTTAACCTCCTCTCCTAAACTATTTCAATTGACCGCTTTGAATAAACTCAGAATAAAATACAGCAGAGCCTCAACCTACTTTGTGCCCGTTTTATCGATGTGAATGAATGAATGGATATATATGTATCACTGACTACCATAGACCCTTGCGAATTCTTCAACAAAGACACGCTCACCCATGCCTGATTCAATTTGCCAGTATTCCTTGTCGTAGTAACCCAGCTCGAATGCTAGCTTGGCGAAGGTGTCCCGTTGACGATTGGTGGTCCAGAAACGAGACTCAGCGATAGTTCGAATGTTGACATTAGGTCTGATGTTGCGCATCATGGCCTCCTCCCACCAACACACCATATGGTCCACATTGTTCTAAATATACTGATACATCCAACTGATGTCTTTCAGACGATGAATATGCTCAAAGTAGGTCTTCAGCAACCTATCAAAGCTTTAACTGTTTTGCTCCTTTAGAGCTGGCGCAATGCTCTAAAATGAAATTAGTTCCGATAGAGGGTTGAGTTGTGCCAATTTATCTAGAATGGCACTGAAGTTAGTTGGGTATTCAAAACCTCCCTAGGCCAATACTTTCACAACAGGGTAAAAGACATTATGAATATCGATTGGAATTTTTGTGTGTGACTAGAAGTATAATTTGCGGTTGAGGTCATTAATCATCGCATGGCACAGCTTGCAAAATATTTTCATGAAGTCGGCAGAGTTGAAAAATAGCTTGATTTTTTATGTGCTGGTGAAATGGGTCTACATGAGAGTTTGGAGATCAGTTATGATGAGTTCGCACATCACCTCAAAAGCTTGATAGACATCCAGGGGCTCCAGCAAACCAGTGACATCTTGGAGATACTGGAGGAAGCTCTCAGGAGTGTTGCTTTTTATGGAGTCAACTGTTATTTTATGAATTTCATAAATGTAGCTTATGTTCTAGGAATTGATCCAGATTACAGATATGACGTTGAAGAACGCTCTTCGTTTGTGGTAGTACTTAGGGTCACTGAAGATGGTCTTATTTATGTTTTGCAAAAGTTGGCTTACCACCGAGTAGAAAAAGTCTTTGAAAGTGGCGTGTTCATTTCTCTTCAAGTTGATGTATATCGACTTAAAGAGGTCGAGCGAGTAATCGATTATCTAATTTTGAGGGGAGCTGAAATTGTTGATGCATAGTTGGATGTTATAGAGCAAAAAGTCCTTGAAAGAGACGTTGCTCAGCTGAGTTATATTCGTCCAAAGAGCTGAATTGGGTTGACCTTAAATGAGATCAGAGAGGAGCTCTGTCAAAAGAACCCGAACGTAGCGTAGAGAAGCCAGATTGTTGCCTTATTTGGCCAGACTGTAGTACTTTAGGATCAGCTTAGTTTGCTCCTAGTTAGCGGTGGTTTTAGGTAGCAAATGAGCACACAAATGCAGCCAAATGGTGGCAGCTCCTCTGGAAATGTTGTTGGTGTCGACTTGCTGGAAAAGTTGAAGATTTGTCTCAAGGTTGAGTTCGAAAGCTGTCAGGATGTGCTCGAATAGCTAGCTAAAGCAATCAATCTAGTTTGGTGAGTTGTAACCTATTTCGTCCATAATTGCGTCAGCTTCAGGACTGAGAATTCTCAAAAGAGCTTTCTCTAAAATTTGTTGACTCTTGTTTTTCAGACTTAACTGCTCCTCCATTTAATACTTATCTTTTCCATGTTCGATACAGACAGATAGCACTTCGAATATTCTAGCAAAGGGATTCCGCTTGCCTTCCTCCACCTTGATGGGTACTGAGATGGCCTGATAGCAGAAGTTGAGGGCAGCATCGATGATGATTGTTTTTTGTTGGTTGAAGTGATAGTCGTACATAGTGAGTAGCTTGTAGATCAGGTCGATGATGGAGTTGAGATAGTAGAAATCAGTGTATTTAAAATTTTGACACAAATATTGCATGTATTTCATGGCAAACTATCTTGATATTTGCTTCTCATCGTCGTTTTTGAAAGTGTATTGACTGGGAATGGACATCCTACTCAGTATTTTTAGCACACTGTTGATTGGCTTTCTCTTGTGCTGGAAATCTATATCCCGAGCCAGCAACACATCATTGTAGTACTTCAGCAAATTTTCCATATAAACTACATCACAAAGAATATGTCTGAAGTAATTTGGAAAGTAGACGTCTCCTGAGTTTGCTCCCGATATGTTGTCAATGGAGTCCTCATCGATTTAAAACTCATGTAGACTGAGGGTGAAAGGATACATGAAGATGTACTCGAGATATTCGAGGGTGAGGTTGACCACTTAGAACATTTGCTAGCTTCCATCGAAGCTGTTGAAGAGAGCTTTGCAGTTTTCTACTCCGAAATAGAGGAAGAAGGCCAGATAGCTGTTCCTGAAGATGTAGATACATCGTCTATATTCATAGTATGTTTTAGAGGTTGACTGAAAAGTGAGGTACTCAAACATCGAAATAAGAATCTGTAGCAACATACAGTAATGGTTGACGTTGAATTATAGCCCGTACCTGCTTGTGATTTCTTCCAGGTTGCCCTAGTTGGATGTGTTGAAGTTGGGGGGCAAGGTAAAGGCATTTACATACATTTGGATTGTCTTTTCCAGCATTGAACTGTATGAATTTTCCTCAAAGAGAGATTTAAGGCTCATAGCCACCAGATCCATCATGCTCTTGGTGATGTAGGAAGGCTTATTGGTTGACAACAAACATTGACTCAGGACATAAATCATCTAGCCATAGACCTTGGCCTTTACAGTATCGGCCTGTCCGTAGTTGGTAATGTTCTCTTATGACCGGGTCTCGGAAACGATGTTGAACTCTTCCTGTTCTATGAGTTTGAGCATATTGTTGCAGAAAACAAAGCAAAAGGCATCGGAGCTAGTGAGATTTTTGAGGCACTAGTCAGTGACTCTGGTGTCATTTATCATGGCCTTGAACTCCTGGTTGGCCTATGGGCTGCGAGGGGAGCCCGATACTATCTCTGTTGCAAGGTTTTGTAGGGTGCCGATCATCGAGGGTGAGTGCGACTTTATGAGAATAGTTATATAGTTTCCGGTTTGCGGGAAGATTTATAAAAGAGGCAACCACCCAATCCATAAGTTGGTGTTATCAGTCAGAAACATTCATTAAATCATTCAATGCTCTACTTGGGCTCAGCCAAGGTAGTCAAGTTACGCTTGCGACGAATAATATCTTTCTCTGATTTATTGTGACCTCTTTGAAGTGGTGATTTATTGATGTTCAAAGCCCACACTTGCTTTAGTTTATTGTTAATGTTGTTGAAAGTGCTCTTGGGGGTCAGAGCCTCCACCTTTTTAAGCTTAATTTCCGAAATGTTCTTGGTCAGCCTTGGAGTATGGCAGCTGATATCTTTTCTCGCATCCTCACGTTTCATCGTATTATTGAAGTTGATAACATGGCTGTTATTTTAGCTGTTGGGATTGTTTTCCTCTAGGCCTTTAAGACATTCTTTGACTGTGATGGCTGACCTATTTTCAGTGAAAGATTTCATAACTTTTTGTGACTTGATTTTGGTGGTTAAAACAGCAGTTATTGATATTTTTTCTTCAGGAATCAGGCTATGCTCGAATGCCTCCTCCCAACTGATTCTCTTTTCTTCGTTGATAGCCAAACACTTCTCAATAAAATCTTTCGACAGGTCAGATATACACTTACTATAAATAATTTTCTGGTGGTAGATGGCATTAATCAGTTGTAGCTAATTATTGGCCATCCACGGTGTCTTTCCATGCAACATTTAATAGTAGATCAACCCAACTGACCATAAATCAGACTTGTTGGTATATTTTTGTTTCTGAAGTAATTGAGGAGACATGTAAAGAGGAGTTCCTACGATTGATTTTAGGAAAGTGTTCTAGTTTTCAATGTTTTTGGCAAACCCAAAATCGCTTAGCTTGCATTGAGTGCCTTTAATGAGGATGTTGGCAGGTTTGAGATCGCGATGGATGATGTTCATATTGTTCAGATATTTGATCCCTTCAAGAATTTGTTTCAAAAAATTAATGGCATCTTCTTCAGGCATTTTTCGCTTGTTTTTGAGGTAGCTGTAAAGATCATAGTCACATATCTAGGTGACAATGTACATATTGTTGGCGGTCTGGAAGACGTCGTGGAGTTTTACGATGTTTTTGTGGCTTACTTTCTTCATGATTTCGATCTCACTGTGTAAATTTTTGATGTTGAAAGCACTAGTGAAAAGACGCTTATCGATGACTTTAACAGCAACTGGCTCTCCAGTAGCAATCACCTTTCCTCGATAGACAGAAGCATAAGAACCTTGTCCCAGAAGCTGCTTCAGACTAAACTGATATTTCTATATTCTTTTCTCGTGTTCCATTGATATTAACGGATAGCTTATTATAACTATTATCATTTCTATATGAAAAAATCATCATTATCAAAACTATTAATGTTAGAATATAAAGATCAGTCGAAAGCCTTCACGCTTATGGTCTAGTGTTTGACCAAGTCAACAGCCTAGCTCTTTTCGAAGGGAATCAACTTCATTATGAATTGTTTCTGCCCGGAGTCCAGAACTACCTTTACCTTGCCACTTTTTGGTACAAAATAATATCCCATTGATTGGCTGCAGTCAAGTTCTATCTCTATTTTTCTGTCATGTTTATTCTCCAGCATGTATTCAATGATTTTACAATTGCTTTTCAGAAATTTGACTCTGGCGAGTTTTTAGTATTTTGCTGGAATTGGCAAGTCCTGGCCTGTTTTGCTGATCAGTTAGCAATGAGCCTTGTT
>Ga0100380_10005614_pt1 | contig 12896 bp, 10 predicted proteins | sample CryGeymeta201504_FD_80417 | JGI IMG/M metagenome (GOLD analysis project Ga0100380, IMG submission 80417) | Groundwater microbial communities from Crystal Geyser aquifers in Utah, USA - Crystal Geyser metaG 2015-04 | ecosystem: Environmental > Aquatic > Deep subsurface > Groundwater | place... | reverse complement strand
GTGAGTAGAAGGAATATTTTATGGACTAGAGCTTATTTTCCTCAGCGGTCCTACTGTTCGTTAATAAATCTGATTAGCATAAGACGGGCAAACCGGTAACATTTTGATTGCTTTTTTCGAATAATATAGAATGAATTGAGCTTTTTCATATGAAAATGGTTGAAGAGCTTCCTGAATCGAAAGCCAGTGTGCTCCGGCAGCGTCATCACATTTTACTGGAGACCGCTATCTTTAATTCCCATATCAATTGCCAAGTTCTATAAATTTAAAAGATAATGCCTCAGACTATCAGGAACAGCGAAAATACCGTCAGAGTTACTCAGGTCAAATCTCTGAGTCCTCAGCAACTCATGATGCTAGCCCGACAGGTACGGACTGGGTAGCTGGTTCCAGCTACCATGACGACACTTGATGATGGAGCTCAGGTTATTCGCCCAGCTCTCCAAGAACTTACTCAATGACTGATATATATAGTTTTATATTATCGCCTACTTTTCTCTTCCTAAAAACGATGGAACTGATCCTGTTGGTCTTCAACTTTTAAATTTCCTCTCCAAACAGATCAGTTATCCTCACTAAATAAATAGAAGTGGATCAAGAGTCAAGGACAAGTTTCTTTGGTAAGATTGGAGCTATCCTTGCTCCTAAAACGCTCTCGATCACGATTTGAAATCCGTTCAGCGTCCAACTTCTAAACTACTAGCCATAGCTTAACTAAAATATTAGTCGAAACTTCAGATCAGGTAGAATGCCACTATCCTGAATCAACTGATAGTGAACAAGCCAGCTCAAGAATAAGACAATATGATGAGTGCCATTTTTAGATATTAGACAAAAATTAATTGACTGCAAGTAAGTATCAAAGTAGACTCGAGGCTGCAATTTTATTTTGTTTGGAATATTATTTGACCTTTTGCCTTTCCCATCTGGAGAAAGAAGTGATTATATTATAAGTAAGAGTGACGTATCATGCAAAGAAAATTCTACGAAAAAAACATCTCACAGGAAGAATCTGACAGAATCAGGGTCAAGGGTAGGAAGCAGATCAAATATTTCAACAAGGTGTATCTCCAGGTCACAGCAGCTGCAAAGATGGTTAGTCACGCCCATTTCGGAATCCCCAGATAAGTCATGGGACTTCTTCAAGGTATTTCACCGCTAAGATAGGCTCCTATCACGAAGAGAAAGATCATGGTGTCTTTGTGATCAGCGATGTGATATATTTGCCTGTAGAGTCCTCAGAGACAAGAGTCACAGCTGACGAGGAAACTCATATCCTCATTGCAAGTACTTATCTGATGATGAAGCATATTCATAATGGATCAACAAGATCGGCACCCATCAAATTGTCGGATGGTATCACTCACATCCTAGCTATGGTTGCTGGTTGTCAGGCATCGATGTCAAGACTCAGGAGCTTTTTCAGATGAGCACCGATCCTTTCCTGGCCATTGTAGTCGATCCCATCAAGTCAGCCAACTTGCGTACTATATTAGCTATTCAGAGCAACTAGATATTGCCGCCTTTAGAGTTCATCCGAACAACTACAGAGACTAGACCTTGGTCAACGTCAAGGATGTTCCCAGAAGAAAGGCTGTAGATTTTGGTTACCACTACCAAAGATATTATCAACTTCCCATAGAGATTGTTACCAATTAACATGGAATGGATACACTCAAACAGGTAGAAAAAATGGAATGGGCAACTGAGCTAGCTTCTTCTTCATTCTTCAAGCAAAGTGAATACCTGAAAGAAGAGGTAACAGACTAGAAAGCAGATATTGAGGAATATCTAGAGGTGAGGGAGTCTCCTGCTTCCAAGGTGTCTGATGTGAGGTAGAAGGAAAGAGCCACAATGAAGAAAGTAGCCTACTACACCAAAGAACGTAACGTATCGCTGATTGACTCAGCAGTTAAGAGTCTACTCTTTTGATTTGTCACTTGTATGATGCTATAAATAGCTGAACTATAATAGAAACAAAATAATTAGTATGCAAAAAGAAGAAAGATTATTATCGATCTTCGATTTCAAGTCTGAAAGGGGTTGCGAAGGCCAGAGCAGCAAGATAGGAAACATTGAGATGGTATGAGGGATGATGGAAGAATGTTTAATTTTATTGAGAAATTGATTTATTTTATAGTAATTGTCAGGTGTTCCTCATGAAGACAGAGTAGTGTACAATATGCGTGTCCGAAAAACCTGAAATTCGGATTCTGTTGGCCCGTCTCAGAAAACATCTCCTCAGACAAAGCCAAGAGTATGTGCCCAATTATCAGGAAGCTGATGATACAAAATAAGCTCCTGATGGATTTAGTAGACTTCTTACTCTCATGTTGGGCAAACACTACACTAGCCATCCTTCTGTTTCGCACTGCCAACATAATAAATTTAGCAGGTACCCATTTCATTGACCTAGATATTTCAGGAGAAAACTTAAGTGCGATAGTAACACATTCAACCTACTTTGTGCATAAATTGCCTCAAAAATAGCTTAGAAAAACTACCAGCTCGAAATACTCAATCTTCAGGTTTTTATTCATAGATTCAGCTTGCATCGATCTCCAACACTGCATAGGAGGAAGCCAACAATCCACTAGCTTCTATCATTGTTGAGCAGGTATGCTCGGAGAAGGAGGAGAGAGCAAAAAAAGAGAAGAGTACAGCAAATTTATAGAGCGAGGTGAGAATCCCTTCTTCAGAGCATATTCCGTACGAAAGAATTCCATTTTGGATGGGTCCCCCACCACTCATGCACTTCCCATGGATGTTCCCTCATTCAAGGAACGAAGGCAATTGATATGTTAATATCAATTGGTTCACGTTAGACCAAATTTAATTATCAGCTTAAACAATAGATTTATTTTTTTTTGAAGCTTTGCCAACTACTTCCTAATTTAAGTTAACATCATGGTCTAAAGCACCAATTATTGTTAACTTGATAGACTGGCATTCTTATATTTATTTGAGAAGTTGATCTTATTTTATGTTTGGAAAATAGGCTGTGTTATAATAGCAAAAAATATACGTTAAGATGATGAAACCATCGACTATGGGCTTTCGATCGACATCCAACTCAACAGAATCGAATCGACTTAAAAAATCATCCTCTTCGAACTTTGCCAACAAGATGAAAAGCTCCATCAGTAATATCACCTCCTGCATGGACTCCTCCATTAAGCAACGCACCAATAATTCTAAATCCAATAAAAAAACCATGCTATCCAGTCAGAACTCAAATAAAAGCCTCAAAACTTTGAACTAGACTCAATCACAAAGCAGACTGGATAATACCAAGAAAGTAGGAGGCAGGAGGATCGAGGCAGTGGTGAGCCAGAACGATAAAAAAACCACAGTCAATGTGAAAAATATGAAGCAAAAAGCTATAGGTAGCAGCAATCCGACAATGATCTATTCATACAAGACCAAGACCAGGCAGACAGAGTAGAAAGAAAATCAGGATTAGTACATGAAAAACGCTCAAAGAAATAATGCTGGCAAAAAAATGTTTGCTCCCCAGCATCATAGTAGAAAAAACCTTAGATAAAGCACCAATCAGTCTCTTTTAAACTTCAGCTCCATGCTTGCCCCAAGGGAAGGAGAAGAGCTATCTCTTTCACAATTTGAAGTCGGAAGAAAGCTCGGAAAAGGAAGATTCGGAGACGTGTATATGGCTCGTGATCTCCGGACAGGCTTTGTCTTGGCAATCAAGATGATAAACAAGAAAGATGTCAAGGAGGCGGGCATGTAAGCCCAGGTCAGTCAGGAAATAAAGGTTCAACTCTTTACAAATCATCCCAATGTTCTCAAACTCTATGGATTTTTCTCAGATAACAACAAAATATATCTTTTGCTTGAGCTTGCCACCCACGGATGTCTCTTCAAATAAATCAGGAACAAAAATTATTGTGAGGAAAGCTTAGCTTCTTTTTACTTTAGACAAGTGGCTGGAGCTATTCGCTATCTCCATAGCCTCTATGTGATTCATCGGGATATTAAGCCTGAAAATATTTTGAACTGCTTCAGTGTGCTGAAGGTTTGTGATTTTGGCTGGGCAGCTTACTCACCTCTCTAGTAACTATCTATTTATTCAGTCAACGTCAGACATTTTGTGGCACTTTAGACTATGTGCCTCCTGAAATCGTTACAGGGTAATTTTATGACGAGAGAGCTGACGTGTGGTGCTTGGGAGTTCTTTGTTACTAGTTGTGCACAGGGAAGGCACCTTTTGAGAGCAAAAAAGATGAAAATGAAACATACGATAAAATACTCAAGGTTGACATTGAGTTCCCTATCTATTTAAGTGCTCAGGTAGCTGACTTTATTGGAAAAATCCTGAATCGTGACCCCACAAAGAGAATGGGTCTTTAGGAAGTATAAAATCATGAATGGATGCGTCGCTATTAAAATTAAGCTGGCAGAATGATACCAAAGGATATATGGTAGGCTTGGACTCGACTGTCTCGTTGTGAATGAGATTCCCCTTTGATAATGCTTGTAATAATATTTGAACATGCGATAAAATGACTGAGGTAAAGAAATACATATAATCAGGCTCAGATTTCATCGGGGTCGATGAAGTTGAGCTACCATATATGACTAATATGCTTTTCCTTGCACATCTAGGTTTTCCTATGTTTCTCAAGTAAACCTTTTTGCTCACTCATACATAGCTCCCCATCAAGCGCACTGATCTTGATAAACCCTCCGTTGCGTCGGGGGCCGAATGAGAACACCCTCCATGCCATTTTATTTTCACTACCTACAATAATCCCTTTTTCGAAGGAAAGGAACCTTTGTGTAAAAGGATGGTAAATGTAGACATTGATTGATTCATTTCCATTTTCAGGGTTCTCTTAATGCGCGAGCAAACGATCACCCTCTTCTTATTCTTCCACCTTGATGAATTTCCAGATATCATACTCAGGAATATGGTTGGATGTGTATGGACAACATGATATTTCATTGTAGATTTTGCAGTCTGGATGTTTGATCTTGTGAGTATGAAGATAGTTCTTTGTTTTGAGGTTGCAAAGAATGACTGGCTAGCTGAGAAGATGCGGTTCGCCATCACTGTTAATTTTATGAAGAGATTTGCACAGATGCTACATCTATTCTTCTTTCAACTCTACCAAAGAACCGATCATGACCTATCCTCCTCCTTCGTTGGCAAGAGAAGAAATAGTGTGGTGGAGGTCATCACGGAATGATGCATATGCATTGGAGGCGAAAGATGACTCATAGATGCTTTTTTCCTCGTAGATGACGGATGCTGTTTTGTGATGTCGGTGTCGTTTGTACCGGGCTTTTCTGGTCTGCTTGTAGGCCTCCCATTATTATTACTATGAGTAGCAAATGCCCATCTTTCTTAATATTATTCTTCCCCCGATTATATCACCAACTATCAATACATCGGATAGTTCCCTATCCCGATTCCCCGAATAGACGACACCGTGTACTTCGGGTTAGAGCCTTGACTTTGCGCGTAATAGTTGGCTGTATCACCTCCACAGTAGGTATTGTACCAAGTATTGTTTGTGACCACAGTGTTCCATAACTCGTAAGAAGCCGCACCATTACCTGTTAATCTGCGAATGAAACAGGCTGCATAGTTAGGCTTGAAGAATCCTGGATTGAAGTTGATGTAGACAAAATCAAAACCAGGATAGTAATGCTCAAAGTACAGGCATTTTAAATCGCAGTAATTCCAAGAGTAATCTGCATAGGGAGTGCCACTTTTGACCCCTTCTTTCAGAGCCGTATACCAATATTCGTGATTTCTTATCAAATTGCATTGAGCGATCGAGATGGTGAGCAGAAGGACTGCCAGTATGGATTTCAGCATATTGTTATTATTATCGTTTTCAAATCTACTGGTCAATGAAGTTACTCTAACAAGTGGAAATATGAGGTTATTTCATCACAGCTATACTTTTTTGAACTTTAAGCCGCTGATCAACGTGTTATACTTTCTCGAAAGATCATAAATATTACATACGAAGGAAGAATGGTCATAGCAAAGACAAACATCCAATTACTACTCACAGCAATCTTACTTGTTGGCTCTGCTGTTGCTGTAGAACTACCAGTTAGCTTCATGTCAGCTCAACACCCCAAGTCACTCCTATTGAAGATGGAGGTCAGACCTGAAACATAGTTCAAACTAAAATCAGGGATCATGATTCGTCAGGGTGCACATTGGACAACCGTATCATCTTATGGTGATAAATTAAGCCTAGATCCTTCACCTCCTCAAAGCACCATCCTTTTTAATTAACGTCATTAGGGTAAGTACTTGCTTGCCTTCCATGGAGATAACGACATTTCTGAAGACAGACACTTCAACTACGTCGAAGCAGACATTGAATCCAATTCATACAGATTTTTGTTGCCTCTCTTCAGTCATGAATTGCCAGCTTTGAGAACTGACAGTCTTTACCGCTGCGAAAATGTTCTGGTATCCATATAATGGAAGGGATAAGATGCTAGTATTGTAGCCTTCAGTGCTGATGACCACAAATGGAACATTTTAGAGAGCATCGATGGAGGCTACAGCAGTGAAGATAGAGGAATCAGATATGCCTATGCTCTTGACAAGAATCACAAACAACCAATCAGAGTATAGATCGACGGCAACAAATACTGCCTTATTGACAAGAACACACAACCTGCAGGTATCAGTCAAAAATGGAGCAGACAAAATTATTCAGTTGAAGATATTATCGACCTAGTCCAGGGTTCTCTCCAGCTGAGAGACAAAAACGGTATTGACTAGCTTTGATGTTGGCAGAATATTATTGTAAAAATCATGTATTGTCTGCTATATTTTTTTGCAATGAATAAAAATGTTGACTAAGTTGGAACCTACTTGGCTGATGGACGAAAAACTTATCTGTTCCCCTCCGAACTCAAAAAAGTGATAAGACCCATTCACATCTAGTCCTAGCTGATCAAAATGTAGAAACCTTTACCACATGAATATCTTTAGTCTGAGCTCATATCTAGTCAATCTTAATCTCCAGCTAAACACCTTAAGAAAATGACTCTATTGCCTGTGGAGCCCATGGCTGTCAGAAAACTAAAGCAGCAACTAAGATGCAAGCGTAAGAAGTTGATAATTGATTGCTAGTAAGACAAACAACTGTACAAAGAAAGCACAAGTATGGTGATGGCCAAAAGTCAAATTCTGGGAGGATAAAATAAAATAAAAGGCTTCAGTTCGGAGAAGAAAAGTACAATCGTACAAGCCTTTCAGGTCAATACTCTTCCAAAAAAATCATTCTCCTGCGAGAAATATATATGCCCAGAAGAGGAAAAGAAGTGTGAACTGATAAATTCAATTTTACAAAGATACAAAATCTATGGAAAAAGTGATCGTCCCGATAAAAAAGGAAGTCCAACTATTTCTATTCTAAAACTGAACAGCAGAAGCCACACTGAACCAAAGCCGATTATTTCTCCCCAAAAAAGCAAAGATAATGAAGCCCTGAAACCAACAGGGTGGAAACCAAGTCCTTCTAACAAAACATCGAACAAAGCATTTAGGCTTTTAATTTCAAAACGACAAAAATCCGAAACTTATGATGTGGACATATCACCAAAGAAGAAGACAATAATATTGGAGGAAATAGCTCCTTGGTAGACAGACTAACTTCTTATTTGATTCTATCTGTTCCTTTTCTTTTAAATGTACCATTTGGTTCTATAATATATTGTAACTGATGTCAGAGGATAGGTACGTGTTCGTAGTGGAGTGGTTCGATTCTGCTGCCTCCCTGGTTCGCAACTATCACCTTACATACTTCATTAAGGACAAAACCATCGAAATGGTATACAATACTCTATGCAGTTTGACCTTAAAAACAAACGAATCTTCCTCAAAAGATGTGAGTACGCTGGCATTCAGCTCAAAGACATCTTTGTCGGGGCTATTCTGAACATCTACTCCAGGCAGCTGAAAGTCATCGACTTCGCAGATTAGTATACCAGATCGAAGTTTTAAGCAGAAAGGGGAAAATCTCTGCTTCTAGTTACCCCTGATGCCTATATGCAATTCGGAAAAATAGTTAACATCGTCGAATAGTCAGGTCTCACCATCTCTAACTTTAAAATGGCCAAATTATCAAAACAGGATGCTGAAAAATTTTGCGAAGGCTTAAGAGGAAAGCCACAATTCAACGAGCTTACAAGCTTCATTTCTTCTGATCTGGTTCTGGCTATCGAAATATTGTCTGAGAATAGCATCAATAAAGTAAAGGAGTTAGCAAATTCAATCAGATCGAAATTCGCAACAGATCAACTCAAGCAAGCAGTTCTTTGCAGTGAATCATCCTCAGCAGCTGCCAAAGAAATCGACCTCTTTTTCTCAGCTAGTTCTCCTCTTCAAAGTCCTGCTTACTTCAACAACTGTTCCTGTCTTGTTGTCAAACCTCACCTCATTACCTAAAACTATGTTGGGCAGGTCATGGATGGAGTATTAAATTCGGGCTTTGAGATCAGCGCTGGATAAATGTTCTGGCTTGATAGACCTTCAGCTGAGGTACATAATTATTAATGTAGGAATTTTTGGAAGTTTACAAAGGAGTTGTGCCAGAATATAACCAGCTTGTTGAGGAATTTACCAATGGACCCTGTATTGCTTTTGAAGTCAGACAATAGAATGTGGTTCCTTCTCTTCGTTAACTATGTGGACCTCATGATCCTGAGCTCGCTCGCACTGTTCGACCAAAATCACTTAGATCAGTATTCGGCAAGTCAAAGGCCAAGAATGGTGTACACTGTACCGACCTTCCCGAAGATGGAACCCTTGAAGTTGAATATTTCTTCAACATTCTCCAGAAAAAATGAGTTGATCCTGTTCGTTTATAATTGTAAATTCAAAACAAAAATGTAATAGTAAAATTGCAAACAATGTCGGACACTCATAAAATAATTCACTTCCTATCGTGAAAAAGTTCTGGTCGAGAAAGAGCAAATGAAGAAAGAAATTGAGAAATCCAAACAAACACTTGAAAAATTTATGAACAAGATGGACAAAAGGATTGATGCCAGACTGAAAGAAGATAAGAATATCAACAACCAACGTCTTTAATAGCTTGAGTAACAACATCAAGAAGATATTTAGAAGTTGAAAGGAGTTCTAGGGCATAAGGACAGAGTCATTGATTAGATGAGACAACTACTGAGAATGCTAGAGCACGAAAAAAGATAATTGATTGAGAACAACACCAAAGTACTGGTGTAGATTAGTCAAGGAGTTTAAGTCAAGGGATAAAAAGGATCAGAGGTGATGGACAGCAGCTACAAATAGCTTCTGAAGATGTATCAATTTTTGATTGACGAGAACAATGAATTAAAGAAGGAAATGTACTACCTCAAGAAAAGTAACTTCAGCAACAGTGCTATCAACAGAAATTAGTCATCCATTATGGATAAAAGTCTCAATCAATCTGACTACAAGCCAAAATCGATTGTATAAAACTCAAAAGGATAAATAATAATGACAACCAAAGGTCATTCCCAAAAATAGAGGCCGAAAGAAAAAGGAAAAAAAGTTAATAGTACTAAAGTTAGTAAAAAATGATGTTCATATACTTTGAAAAATACAAATCAAAAATAGTATGAGCATACTAAAGCTGAGAGTTTATGTGATAGTTCTGCAACTTTTCTAAGGCTGATCGAAGAAAATTATGGTAAGTTATATTATTATTAATTTTTGAATGAACGCACAGGTTCTATCGTCACAAATGCGAGGCAGCAGCGTAGCCTATGTCTCGGGAACTCATCGGTATATATCAACTGAAGCAGGCTCGATTTCGTCAAAAAACCACTGGTGGCCACCATGAGTGAAGTACCTCTTCATCTCGCTCCTCCAGTTCAATAAATATCACAAGAAAACTTCAAGCCTAGCGTCTAGGAAGAGGTTATCGAAGTATTAATTTTTCCATTCAGAGTGCAACTAAATAAGTCGACATTCAAACCGATTATCGCGAGTCAGAGTGCCAGACAGATCCATACTCTCCTGAATAAATTTATCGGGAAGGCTAGAAACCTTAAGTTCTATCTCTGAAGCATCTGACCTATGGGAATGGTTTGCCTGCAACTGTTGACGTATTGGATAATATTGAACTTAACCGTGAAAGGACTTGGTTCGATAATGCCTTGCCTCCTATTTCAGATGAGGCTAGCTTTAATTTGAGAAGAAAACTAATGGAGGATCAATAGGTGAGATAGTGGTCCAAGAAATAGAATGAGATAAAGAAGGTTCATCGAGAAGGATTGGAGTTAGTAAAATAAGCCATTGTGGAGAGAGAAAAGGATATCACTGATAAGAATGCTCAAAGAATTGAAGATATCAAGATCCGAAAAACTGAACAAAAGAACAGATTGATTGCTAAGGTACAGAGGAAAAAAATCAAATTGCTCAGAAAATTATTGAAATCAAGGAAGGAATAAGATGATGATGGAATGCTCAGAGACATCATCGAGGATTATGCCGACTATGGTTCTAATGTTTATGCTGGCATCAGTCGAGAGGGAATGACTCTCGATAAACTGGCTAACAAGTATGAAGTCCAACCTGTTGCTCTGAACAGCTATAATGGATTGACTTAAATCTAAGTTCCTTACGAAAAACCACTAAAATAGGAATAGAAGGAAGCCAGAATTGCTATTGCTCATAAGAAAGCTTTGGAAGTGGCACAGAACAATATCGATAAAAAATTGAAACCTGAAAAGACTGAAGATGAGGTTGTAAGCAACGACATTGAAGCTCTAAGAAATGTCATTGCCCGCCCACCAACTCCCAATTATCGAACGGATCACAATATGAACTTCCAATAAGTCAAAGGTAGTTTAACTAAAGGAGAGCTGCAAAAAGAATCAGGATCAACTAAAGAATCAATCAAAAGAGATGTTGCTGTGATGTTTTTGCAGAGAATATTGAGAGGTAGAGCCCAACAGAACATTATGTATGAGGGCAAATAAAAGAGATTAGCTCTGATTGAGTAGCTGCTGATTGTGGCTAAAATTCCTGACCTTGATGAGAAGGAAGCAGAAGAGATGCTTCTCAAGGAACATGAGGAAAGATTCAGAAATGCAATGTATGAAGGACTTCAGGGCGAAATAATTGCTGAAACTTTGGATGAACTCAGCAAGAAGCTCGTAAGAATGACCGAGGAAAAGAAAATCAAATAGAAGGTTGAAGAAGCTGAAAACGAGAGAAGAAGCAGATAAATTTAAGAAGCTGGTAGAAGAAATGCCGAATAAATCATTAGAGCCAGAGAACAATGTCTTTACGAAGAAATAGTGAAGATGAATCAGGGAACTGTCGACAGCTACTTGAACTGGATCATCAGCAATACAGTGGAAAGAGCTTCAGACAGACAGGCAAGCATCATGGCCAACCTTCGAAAACAGGAAATGAATGATCATCTTGAAACATTCGAAAGAAGATACAACAACAACTAAACTTTGATCAAAGACCTCGTGCAATCCTTCTTGCTTCCCAATGTCCAAAGAAGTCGATTAGCCAAGAAAGTGCAGTTAGAGCAGCGCAGGTTCCAGTAGGCTGCTAAGAAATCACTGCATACGACATTCACCAAAACTGCTGCAAAAATGATGGAATAGAAATGATTTTGTTTGATTGTCATTGAATATTGCAGGTGTATAAGCCATAGAAATCGAATAGTAGCTCTGCTAATTGGAAAAAATATGTAAGAGCTTGGAGGAAGACACCTGACAGCTATTTCTCAGCGTAGTGCTAAGACTGTCAGCATCCTAGAATCAAAGAGGCAGATTTCTGATATTGAGATGGCGATTGATAGCTATGGAGAAGGAAAGGCCAGTTCCATGCTTGGAATGAGAAACAGACAAATAAGCTCAGGAGTGATCATTGATTGGAAGCAATTTCAGGAAAGTGAACAAGTCAAGAGTCAATTATTAATAAAAGATGGCTAGAATGATGAAAAAACTCTATTTTCCTATGTGGTTTAGGAATGGTTCAAGCAGTAACCAGCAAAAGTGATATACCGTTGGACTAGAAAATGCCCCAAAAATCAAAGCAGCAACGGTAGTGCTCAGCTGGCTGAGGAGGAACACATCTATCGTGGGCCTATGAAGCATTACAGGAAACATGGACCTGGAATTTACATTGTTGTCAAAAGGTATTCGGACAATTCTGAAAAAATAAGAAGTATCAAGGGTTAGTGGTATCAGGATATCCTCAGAACAGGCTTGCTCACTGACGAAAATGGCAAGGAAGAGATTTTATCAAGTAATGTTCTGAGATTGAGCACTAAATCTAAGAAGGAAATCACTCCGTTTTTGGAAAAAAATAAGGCTATCGAAGACTTCAAGAAGAAGTCGATGCATATGATCCCATCTGGAAAACAACTTCCTGGAAGATCATCGCATTCGATTAGAGACAGAATTGACATATGATAACATGCCTTATTATTGATGCTTGATATAAATAAACCCGACTGATCATTTTTTTTTGGAATTTTTGCTTACTGGATTCATCTGAAATCCAAGATTTGTTCCAGCTATTTCGTTTCCGTTTGGTTTCATCATTGTGGAAGGAATACCCATCATTTGATTCATGCCTCCATTCATATTCACCTGTCCGTTCATGGGCACAAAGTTATGTCCGTTCATATTGCTTCCATTCATTCCCATGCCATTGACGGGTACGTTTCCATTCATGGGTTGGTTCAATGGGCTCATACCTGTAAGATTGAGTTGGCTCAGGTTGAACCTGTTATCGTAGCCCATATTGTACTGTTGTTGATAGTAGTTCGTAGTTTCGTACATTTTTCTGATATACTGCGATTATCTTTCGTCCATATAGGCAAAATCCATGAAGATGTTCCTTTTGCTCTTCTTATTTGCAAACACTT
>Ga0100380_10005610_pt1 | contig 12902 bp, 15 predicted proteins | sample CryGeymeta201504_FD_80417 | JGI IMG/M metagenome (GOLD analysis project Ga0100380, IMG submission 80417) | Groundwater microbial communities from Crystal Geyser aquifers in Utah, USA - Crystal Geyser metaG 2015-04 | ecosystem: Environmental > Aquatic > Deep subsurface > Groundwater | place... | reverse complement strand
TGTCATTCATTTGCCTATACATTTAGAAAAGCTATCTCTTTTGAATTTTGCCATCGTGGTTGGTGTCTGCAGCTTCGATGAACCTATCAAGATCTGCATCTTATATCTTGGTGTTTTGGTCCTTAAATGTTTCCTTCAGAAGCTGTCTAGTTTCATCTCTGTCCAAAGACCCGTCGTGGTTGGTGTCGTACTTGCGGTAGATCTCATCTAGCCTCCTTTTGAAGTAGGCGTCACTATCTGGCACTTCATTAGGATCCTCGTTCTTGTTTTCTCTTTTCTCTTTTGTAGCGCAGCAACCCATTGCAAATTATTAATTCGATAATCAACAGTTACTACATATATACTCTCAACAAAGCTATCGGGCCAGTTTTTTAAATGTATAAAGATGTTCGATCTATCATGTCATCTGTTGCGGTTCATTCTCTTGTAGAGGTCGAAAATCTCCTGTTTCTGAATTTTTCCATCGCGGTTGCTGTCAGCCTGCTCGATAAAGTTGTTAAGCTCTTGCTCAGAAACGCTTTGGTTGCTGTTGCGAAGGACGTCGTTCAAAAACTTTCTTGTCTCATCTCTATTCAGACTTCCGTCCCCGTTGATGTCATAGCGGCGGTAGATGTCATTGAGCTTTCTGTCGATGTCCCCATCATCAACTCTATCGTTGCCGTCGTTGCCGTCGTCTCTTCTCTTGGGCTTATCAGCACAGCACCCCATTCAAAATAAATAATAATAAAGTTGATTCATCAATTTATTAATTCAACTCAACATCCGAGCGTTAGATGTAAGATTCTAGTAAATCCAACTTCAAAAGTATATTCAATACTGTGATTGTTGACTACCATCATCAAAGTATGGCTATCATTCAAAAAACACATCATATATATCACTCGATATGATTCTTTACGTTTTTCACAATCTGCTTGTAGTTTTGCTCGCTCATTCGAAGTTTCTAGAACAACAATTTAAGGACCTTCGGCTCTATTGTCTACCCCTCACCATCTCCTTCCTTCATCAACTTTGGAGATTTGTAAGAACATTTTGCAATACATTACTGGAATCCATCGTAGTCTAAAGGTTGACCCTTACTGATCGATTTGTAAGTTTCAGCCAAAGTCTTCGGAAAAATGTACTCAGGACTTATCTTGAAATCCTTGAATATCAAGGCCATAGAGTTGAGGTCGATCCTCTTCTGCTCCCAAATCCAATAGGCCTGGAAAAGCTAGGTGAGCTGTTTTCCATACTCCGATGTCAACTGACTCAAAGCCCCACTTTGTAGACTGTTCTTAACTTCTAGCATTTTGGTTTTCTCAGTATCGTCTGGTATATTGCTCTGTTTCAAGGGAACAATTTTCGGCTTGCTTTTCGCATGATCTGCACCCTTTTTCTTCTCATTTCCCTTGTTAGCGAATTTTTCAATTTGTTATTGATGTTTGGAGAGGAGCTCTTTCTCTCTTTTCTTTCTGTCCTCAAGAGCTCTTTCTTTGCTTCTCCTTTCAGCCTATTGCTTTTCCTTATGACTTTCCTCCTCCTTCAGCTTGCGCTGTTTGATTTTTTATCTGTTGGATTCCATATACTACTTTCTCTTCTATTCTTTCCTGCGTTGCTCCTCTTGCTTCTCAGCCTGCTTCCTTTTCTCTTCTTCCTCCTTCTTCATCTTCTCCTACTTTAGCCTTTCTAAGTTTTACTTCATCTGCTCTAAATATTTCTACCGTTTTGCTGCCTTAGCTTTGTCTTCCTCCACAGAAGATACAGAAGCGATCTTAGTCTTTTTTATTGACCTTTGAGATTGACTCCTTTTCTCATGCCTCTCTCTTGGTTTTTTGCTCTCGATAGTCGGAGATGCTCCAGGAACATCACTAGGCTATAATTTTTTGCTGGTTTAAGGCTTTGAAATTCTAATGGCCTTTGGCACTTGAATGATGTTATGAGCTTGCTGTATTTTTGTGATGGGAGTGACGACATGAATTCTACATTTTAAAACAATTACCCTATGCATTTATACAGGAGCCAGTCGGTAAGTTCATATCCGATTCTAAAATGCTCATCAACTCCCGATTGAGTTTCTGGAATCTAATATTGTAGATGAACTTGAGTCTCTTTAACTTTTCGATAACCCTATGTATAAATTACAATATACTTCAGGAATATCCATTTCGATATCATCACCTTGCCGTAAAGCTTATCTTAGCTACCCTATTTTAGGATCCTCCTTTGCCCTGAAACGATTTTCATAAAAAGGTTAATTTCTCAACAAGGTTTTGATCAACTTCTATAGTCTGAGACCAAATGGAACTTATGGAGCTGACGGTTCATTTTGAATGAGGTAATCTGTAAGTTTTAGGAGAAATTCGTTAAAGTCACTCTCTTCGATTCCGTATAGAATATTTTTTTCCTTTCGTTTCGAATAGTTGATGGAGGATATTAGATCACTGACAATAAGCTTATTGAATACTCCAACACCCTTTTAGTTGAGTAATTTAATAACATCAGCAAATGACATGACCCCTGCAGGCTCAGCTCGACGAGCATATTCGCTGTTAGATGACATAAGGGCATACTTCAAGAATATGGCCTTTATATCCTTGGAATAGTTTTTAAGAATGGTGTTAGCAGACTCAGCATCGACCGATTCAAGCTAGTCAAGAGCGTGAAAATGTGGAGTCATTTTGAGTTGCTTTTGCTTCACAGTGTTGAATTCGAAGATGACTTGGTCATCAAGTTGAGGAGTTAGCTTTGTGTAACCGAGAGACAAATTTCTTTGCATGAGCTCAAGAGAATTGATGCTCTTTCTCTGTTTGATTCTTTGAAGTTAGTGGACCTACTCTTATTTTTTTCTGGTTTGCCCATCTCGAAACTTTTCCTTGATCCTTTCCAGCTGTTCCAATGCCCTTGGGTTGGGTTTCACTGCGCTAAGCTCCAGCCGACTATCAGCATTTGTTTTATGAGTCCGATGAGGTTTGCTCTTATCTTTGTATCCGATTCCTTGCTGTTTCATGTATTCCATTTCATAGTAAGCTTCACTTTTGGGAGTGGGCTTTGTATAGCTGTCCATTTAAGGAAGCAACTATTGACTCTAGACTGGCATTTATGATTATAGGAATGAGTTTTGCTGCACTTTGTATTGAATGCAAAGCTATTAAACATCTCCGAACAAAGCTATAAGATACCTCAGACCTTTGTTCTGATGGTTTTTTGTATCCAGCCATAAAAGGTAAAGACCTGTCACTTTTGTTATAATGTATGCTCGTAGTTATTGATGCTCAAGCTGAATGAAGTGCTTAATCAACTCGATAGAAAGAGATTGGCGCTGTTTGTTGGCGATCTTGTCCTAGCGACTTACCTTCTTTTTGTTGAAAGTCAACAGACTGTACTGGTTCAACGTGTTGTCAATATTTTTCTTGACGAACTAAATGATGGCCTCCTATTCACAGAAGCGGCTGGTCAGGACGCTGATGACTCGGATCGTCATTTTGGCATAAATGAAGGACTTGATGTAGAGTCTGCTGAAGTACTCCAGATAGCTGAGGGCAAATGCAGCATCCATTCGAGGGTGCTTGCAGATCTCGATGAAAAATTAAAAATCAAAAATATTGAGGACATAGCTCTTTCCTTCTGTGGTCTCCAGTTGCCTCAGTAATGGTTCGAGGAGAAACTCAATAGGAATAGTTGGATTTTGCTAGAGAACAAAATTGAAGTTGTTGAGAATAAGCTATCTGACTTATGTTTCGTCGTGGTTTTAAATCAAGAGAAATATCAACTTTTTATAGACAACTGCAGCCATACGATTTTTCTCCTGAGCAAGGAACTGCAAAAAATCAAACAATCTCAGCAACGCAGGGACTTTTACTGTGTAAATATTTCTTCGAGAATTCTTTTTGAGCTCATTGATTCCTTTGACTAGCATCTATTATGCATACTACTGATCTATCTTTGTGGCATATTCCTTCCAAAGAACACAGAGAAGTTCCAAGTAGAGGATTTTATTTTATTAGTTCACAAGGTCTTCTTCCTTGCTGAGTTTACTCACAAAAGAGGCCTAACAGCCTTAAAGCCAAACTGTGAGGAGTCCTGATGCTTCTAACGCTTCTTTGCCTTCGCTATTCGAAGAAATTCCTTCAATCAGCCTCAGAAGAATTTTTAGGTATTATTGTTGATTATTGATAGTTTTCTTCAGGTAAACCTAGAAGAAATCTTTCATGGCATGCTGAGCCAGAGGAAAGAGGAACTTTGTGAAGTCAGATACGAGGTCTGGGTGCCTTTTTAGTGCCATATAGAAGAAGTCAAATCCTTAACTTTCTTTGCAAAGGATTTGATATACAATATTCTTGGAGTTGTACTTAAGACTTTCGTCAACAAAATGAGCAAAGAGATGGGCTCCTCGCTTTGCTACGTCAGATTACCTGGATATCAGAGTTGGCTTGATTAAAGATAGCAAGAACTAAGTATTTTTCTCGGGATCCTTTTCTGCCTTGAACATTATTTTGGAGAGCTATTGATCGAGAGTCTCCAGAAGGGCTAAAATTTATTAGAAACTATTTTTCACTCCCTTCACCACCATGTGAGAATAGTACTTGGCATTTTCGTTGAGGGTGGACACGGCCTGTTTGGGTGTCAGGTTAAGTTTATCACTTAAAATTAGGATAATCAACTCAAGGAAATTTTAGGCCTCATCGTAGCTTTGAAGAACTTGCAGTTTCTTCAGGTTGATATCAGCTGACCCACTGTGTTATTACTTCCGTTCAACTTTCTAGGTAAAAACAGTTTTACTTTTGGGTGATACTTTTTGTGAACCTCAAGGAGGAATCTCTGAAGAGAGTTGAAGTTCCCAGAAGTTATTTCCTTGATTGTAGACTTAGTAATCGTCACATTGATTTTTGTGAAACTCTGAGTCAAACAGGCATTACTTCTGCGAGGATGTTCCAGTTATACATACGAGCAGCCGGGGTGCTTGAATTTTTTATTGATGAGAGGAGAGGTCCATTGATGACGGCATCAAACTGCTGGGCTAGAAATGACAGCAATCGGGCTATTAATGACCCATTGAGAAGACCCTCTGCTGTTTTGTTATCAAGTTCGTAGTTTCCGTTGGGTCTATAGCGAAGAGTGGGAGGGATGACATCCATGGAGCTAAGCCATTTATATAATTCGTAGCTGAGTTCTTCTGCCATTATTATCACGGTATTTCTATCAAAGCTATATACCCCCTTAATTTGGTTATAATTTTATTAGATGACAGATATTCGGAGTCTCTACACGGTTGCAGCTCGATTACCTACAAATGGAGTCGAAGGATACCACCTGGAGCACAAATACTTCGATGTCCGTCGTTCCAGATAGGAAAAAGGACTGGCAACTTCCAGGTAACGCACAAAGCCTCTTAATATATCCCCCAAGCGTTCCTTTCTGGATGATGTTTGCCAACGTGAAAAGAAGCTACCAGGACCTACATCATACGAACCATACAAATAGCTGAAAAAAAATGTATCCAAAGAGTTAAAGTCACAGTCCCCACCAAAGTTGTCCTTCATCGATGAACTGCAGAAGCAACAGAAGAAGTGGAACTTTCCTGCTGCAGGGAAGTATGACAAAATTGAGCTTGAGGCAAGAAAAGATAAATCGAGAAGTGCGATGAGTAAAGCTTAAATATCAAATTACCTGGACACCTCTATGAGAAAATCTATAGAATACCCGGGAGTTGGAAGCTATGTTGTAAAGGAAAAGTCATCGGACAAGGGAGTTCCAAAATGGAAAGCTCCGACTGTCCCTCCCAAAAACAGGAGTCAAAGCGACAGAGTCATCAAGATTCCTGAACCGGGCACATACAATCCTCTCCCTACCAGCTATGACCTTTTTGATTCAATGGCTTCATCAAACAAGAAAAGTCAAAGAGCTCGGTTTGGTCGATAGGAGAGGTTCAGAAGCGACAACAGCAAGGCTGTTCCTTTTTACAACATAGGAAGTGACTGGGGTATGAAGAACAAGCTAAGCAAGAAGGACATCCTCAGTAGGGTGGGCTCCTCTGTGACTAACCACTCCATCTATTACTGAACATGCTGCAGATACAGCCAACTTTATCTGATTATGCTAAATTTTTTATCATAAATTAACTTATGCTAAGATTTTTCATTTTAGCCTTGCTCATCGTGGCTGGATTGTCCTTCAAAGCTTTCATGTTCGGAGGAGTCCTTGTCAATGATGATAACCCTGCATATAAAGAACTTGCTTTGGCTACTGGGAAGCCCACCAAACATAACTGTGATCAGAACTGGGAGACAACAGAATGTCCAAGGGTGGCAGTCATCACTTCGGGGTGCCCTGACTCTCAATGCGGGCACGACTAATACTACAATGGCGATGGAGAATAGTTGGCAGCTGAGTCTTTTTTCAAGGGACTTGGGATGGCTCCGAAGCATTTTAATGTTCAGATCGACAATTATAAGCAAGCAACCAATATCTTCTCTAAAGACGGGTATCACTATTACTTCTGGGCAGAAGATGTCGATATTTTCTACTTCAATGGAGGAGATCAATCTCGACATATCCGATGCTGGCTCAACGATGATGGCATGCCTAATACGGTGTTTTCTCAAATAAGGAGAAAAATCCTCAACAATGATGCAATTGTAGTTACTGTATCTGCTGGCACTGCTGCTTTGAGCAGGCTGATTTATGGAGGAGGGTCGTCCTTTGGGCAAATGTACTTTTCTCAGAGTAAGGGTCTGGCCAAGAATACGATAGCCAGTGGTAATGGTTTAAATGATCTCAGAAATGGGACTGATTGTTTGCAGTATTAAGAAAACGGAGCTCAGATGCAAGGATTCGGCTTTGTTGATTTTGCTATTGACACTCATTTCGATGCCAGAGGACGATTAGGCCGTCTTGTGCCTGCAATGACTCAGATGAGCACAAAATTGGGAGTGGGAATTGACGAGTATGCATGCTTGTATTACAAGGACGGAGTTGCAAGTGTGATGGGGAGAAACGGAGTTTTTATTGTCGATACGACATACAGTCTCACAACTCAATCAGAGTACTTCCACTTGAAAAATGTCAAAATGAACTATCTGACTGCAGGAGATAGTTATAATTTCAAGACAAAGAAATTGTCGACAAGCAAGAAAGTTATTTCGCCGTCTATCAGTGGCTTTTCTGACAGCAACAATATCCTTTCAGATTATTAGTGCACAAGATTGGCGACGAGATTGGTGGACCAATTTGGCTTTGAGAATTTCGGAAGGACCAGAATTCCCACGGATGTGGCATACCCCAGCAGCACTCCTGTTTTCAACATTTTATTCTACAAGGACCAGGAGACTGTCGGTTACAAATCGGGCAGTTCCTACACAATGGAAAGCATCAAGATGGATTTTAGTGCAGAGAGCAGAAGCTGAATGATGTTAATTTAATTGTGCCAAATATAGAATGAATTAGCTGCTACCCAATCACCAGATACAAAATAGCCACACTCGCAAGGTCAATGTCAAAATCAATCATCCTAAATTAGCAAATGTTCCCCTCTACTTCAGAGCGCACCAACCACTCTCCGATATTGAGCACTACCTTCAAACAAACACACTGCTGCAGTTGTTCACCAATTACTACCTCTAACTTGAGGGAAACGTTCTCAGCTCCAAACAGACCATCGGATAGGTCTTGCCTGATAGTGCTTGTCAACTTGAATTCAATATCGTTTTTCAGCATTACAACTATGCGACTGCCATGCAGCATCTGTAGACGATGATGAGGTTGCTTTAAACTCCTCACAGGCTGGCTATCCTACTGAGAGCTGAACAGAAGAATGATCCTGAAATCATGGCCGATCCTGAAGGGCTGGGAAGAGAGCTTGTTCCTTCTTCCTTCAAAATTCCAAAGACAAACATCTAAGAAATCATATCTCCACATTACAAGCACGAGTATTGGGAAAATACAGTTGAGCAAGAGTCAGATTTTGTCCAGTATTTAGGAATGTCAGGATTTCACCCTCCCACCCAGGCTCAATTATCGGGAGACCTCTTCTATATTCATGTTAAGACCCTTGAAAATACAGATTTGCACATCACAGCCTCTCCTCAGGGCTTTTTCTTAAATCAGAGCAAAATCAATAGTTACAATCCCACTCCTATTCCTGGAAGACCAACCTACACCTCTCTTCTTGACTTACTCTCCAACTGTAGCTAGCGATTTTTCAGCGCTTACTCAGGACTATCTGATCTGAAAGATCAGTCTTTATTAGAACAACTTAGCAGAAGAGAGGACTCTCTACTGTTGACATCAGGGGACAAAAGCGAATGGCTGAGCAGTGTCAATACAGAGTGTCAATGGAACACTCGAAGATAATCAGCCTTCATGCATCAAGATAAAACGAAGACGAACTATCAAGATTGGAACGAAATGTTTTTAGATATTGAAAGGAGAGCTGAAAAGATGAAGGACATCAACGATAATAAGAGTAATATTTGGATGCATGCTGCTTTGAGACAGGCCTATCAGAAGTTTCAAGAGGCAGCTGTTCAGGGAGCCAAAAAAATAGCTGAGGGAAAAATTCAAGCAATGAACCATTCTGACTAGAAGAAAAAACATATTTATGTCCACAACAGAATATTTTTCTCAATCACACAAGACACCCCAACTAATCACACTCTTGACAAAGGTGAAGAGCTCATTCCGACTGGCTCATCCTCAAATACAGATCTCCTTCAGCTGGCTTCTCTCATTCTCAACAGACCGGCCCATTTACATCTTCTACACACGGTCCTAGTATTCTATCGAGGCTACCGCATCATTGCTCAGACTATCTTGCCAGGGTTGTTGTCTTCTGAGTTGAACAATCTGACCCAATATGGCTCGGTTGATGACAATAAGAGTATCAACAACAATCCTGAGTTTCACCAGCTATTGATGCCTATTTGCAAGAAAATGCAGCTTGATAGCTGTATTAAGGCATTCGACAAGGATGATAAGTTAGTTGAGGTTGCCATCAGTCCCTAAATCAAAGGAATCTGCTCCTCCAATGGCTAAAAATATCTCTGCGACTTACAGAGACTTTCTCCTAGAGATTTGAACTACCTGGGTTCAGACAACGAAGGATGCGTGCTTAGAGCTGAATTGATCAATAGCTATATCAGCTAAAAGAAAATAGCTGATCTTCTACCCATCAATCCGAACATTGGGACCTCTATCAGATTCAAATCTTCAGAAAAAACTGAAGAACAAGAAAAGCAGTTGAGGTTAATGGCAAACTACCTTCAATATTAGGCCCTTACTCGGCTGGCAAATACTCTCAGGTCGAAGGCAGGAGGAGACTACCTTACTGACTCTCAAGGTCTGTCTAAAGTTTTTCATTCCCATGGAGTCAATATACGATACATGGGGCAGCTGTACCAGCACTAGAGCCTGAAAGACAGCATTGATGTCAAAATATGTCTCCTTCGAGGAATCTTAGTAAGGTCTTTGAAGCATATTTTTAGATAGGTCATGAGGGAATCAAATCCCTTGCATCTATCCTCAACAATCGCTCACTTGCTCAATTGCATCTTTGCCAAAAAACATCACATAAACTTGCTTTCTCAATCCTGTGAGCAGGAAGATCGACCATAAAATTCAGAGCCAAAACGGAAGAAAAAGAAGAAGCATAAAGATTAATAGTTCAAGACAGTTCAACAGGACAACAAAGTAGTCAAGCTTGAGTCCTCTCATCACCTCAATATCAAGCCACAGGAACTATGGGAGGAAGTTAAATAAATTGCAAAAGCTCGATTCAACCATCAACTAGATAATACGATCAATGAGTTCATCACAAGTGGGCTGTTCAGGTTAGAATATCAAAAATATGCAGCTCTCAGAGATCTGTGTTTCTGTACAGGCTTGAAGTTATAAAGGAAAAATTATCTTTTGAGAGAGCGTGACCCTGAGTAAGGCTTACCTTTTTCTCCTAAAAATATAGCAGGTTTCACAGCAAGAGCGAAAATACCCACACATACTCCTCTCCCTGAAATTGAGGCTGCTGTTGAGTTTGCCAATCGTCTTTTCAGCTAAAATCAGTTTGCATAGGCTCTGAAGTCATACGAAGAGGCATGCTAAATAATGCGTGAGAGGAAGTAGGGATCACAGTTAAGCCACTGTCTGGGTCAGATCTCCAGAATAAACTTCATGTTGGGAAATATCAAGGAGGCTTTCAACATTGAGGCAGGAAACCTCGCCTTCATCTATCGAACTTTCTGTGAGGATAGTTTTGAAGCAGTGAGATGCTATTCACGACTGGGATTGTATTGCATGACTTTGGGGACAAGTGATCTTGCTCTTTGGCTGTTGGGAAGAGGTTTGAATCTGATGCTGAATTGCTTTGGCTAGGCGTATCCGGATGTTCTTATTAACCTTTCAAATATAGCCAGAGTGTATTTCTTAAAGTGGGAAATTCAGCTTGCCAGCAGTTGCTACCTAAAAGCTCTCGAGATTCTAAACAACCTTCATGGGCACAAGACTCACATCAATGCATCTTTCTGTTATTCTTCACTGGCAGGAATGTACTATTAAACAGGTTAGTACCGAAAGGCCGTTGATTATCAGCAGGAGGCTGCGAGCATTCTAATGAAAGCACTTCCTTCAGACGATCCAAGGACATTGGACGCTCAAAAAATTTTGAAGGTTTACAAATAGATGAATAGTTCTCAATCGAGGAGTATGATTGACCATCATCAAAGAAGAAAGAATTGATTGTATATATAGGAATTCCATCATTTTTCTGGCCATTCCCACTCTTTGCAGTTCTCTATGTCCATGCCTCCCTCTTGTTTTGGGACATAATCCAAAGGACTGATTGGATGAAACTGGTTGAAATAAGAGTTCACATTGTTGCTCATCACCTTGAAAACCTTGTATATATCGAAGGGAGTTAGGCTGCTGCTTCCATTTTGGCTGATTTACCGGATCATCTGGAGTGCTTCAGGCAGAGAGATCATGACATTGTAGCCGAGTGATCTATAAAGGTCAGTGAAAAAAAGAGCAATTTATGGAGCCTAAAGCACACCGTTATTGTTGCGATCGTATTCCTTGAATATTTTCCCGATGAAACCCTTAAGTTATTCGTCAGACAAAGTTGCGAGGTTCATGAAGGTTAACAATCTAATAAAATTACGATGATCCCACCAGCAAATGGAAATAATGTGGGGTATCGAAAAAATGTCAGAATTTACTTCAGTAAGAATTTGCCACAAGAAAATTATAATAGAGATCAGTTAAGCCCATAAGGGGAGCTAAGATTGTTGACGAAATAGTATATCTCTCTGGCACGTAGGAGGTGCTGTTTCACTGTTGCCTTGTCTAATTTCGAACTTGTCAACAAGGCTGGCACGATTATGTTTCGTAAGAAGTGGTTGGTGAGCACCCTAAGAGCCTTTCTCATATCTGAGAGCTTTAGATTGTTTTTGTGTCGAAGTTTTTTCTGAAGGATGAAGATGGGGTGTTCTTCATCTGCTTCCAGCATGTTTTGGAGATAATTTCTTCCAATGTAGCCTTTATTGCCCTTCTTGGCATACTTCAATATCTAGTAGAAGGCATCAACTTTTAAGTTGGACTTAAAGAGATTGAAAAGCAATTTCTTGCTTTTACTCTTTGTTGAGATGTATGAGATCACCTGATTTACGATATTTGATTCAACGTTTTTTTTCGCATACCTGTACTTCGACGTCTTCTGGGAAGAGTGTTGGGAAGCATTTTCTGCTTCTCTAACAGTGGCAGATGGGCCCTATTGCTCAGTCAGCTCAGCCTCCTGCTTGATTGTTGTTGTTTATGGGCTGGGAAGAAGACTAGGTGAGAAGTTGGGTTGGTCGTAAAATGGGAAGAAGGGATTGTAAAATCCAGGGTGGAAGGGGTTGTAGAGGTTGTAGTTGGCAAAATAGGGGGCAATCATCTGTTTATTTATTAAGAAAAGAGGAGTTCTTTTGATTTATATGGTAAATTAGGCCTCTCCCAATATTATAATTTAGCAACTGTTCTAATTCCCACTCAACATCATCTAATTACTACTGAAAACGACCTTCCAAAAGTCTCTGAAAAAAATATATAAGCATGAATAATGCCCACAGATATTTAAGGCTCACTGAATCTTGCTTGTTGATGGTATTTTTATGCCAGCTGACTGCAAATTGATGATGGAGTTATGCAACAAATAATCTAGGGCATTATTGGGAAAGAATTTCTGGGTATCAGACTATACTTTATTCGCAAGGATCATTCTCTCTTATTTCACTTTTCTCTTGACAAGCTATCTGAAAAGACAAAAATAACAGGTTTCTGGGGGTGATCGGGAAACGTCAAATAAACCAATGAAAAAAATATATGAGCTGATGAACATTCAAAAATGATGTTTACTTGCGATTTGGGCAGAGTGCGATTTAATTATTCCTTAGTCACTCTGAAAAGCATTACTAATGAGAAAGGTAACTCTAGAAGCATCGCTTCTTGAAGAAATCCACCCTTCTGGAGATTTGATAGTGTTTTGGGCAAGAATAATGTCATAAAAATATATGCTACTGTGTGGTGAGGATTATACTTGTCTACATATCTTAAATGAGTCAATAAACGATATTCGACAAAATCATTCGCAAGGAAATTCCTTCTCAGATTGTCTACGAGGACGATAATGTCTTGGCCTTTAGAGATATCGCTCCTGTTGCCGATACACACATCCTCGTAATTCCCAAGAACAAAGGAAATCTTACCAGACTATCCAATGCTGACGAAAAGGACGAACAGACCCTTGGCAAACTCATGGTGGCTGCTGGCAAAATAATGAGGGAGCAGAAGTTGTAGGGAGGAAGGATCGTCATCAACGATGGAGAGGTGGCAGGCCAAACAGTCTTCCACCTTCATGTACACATCATAGGCGGAGGAAAGTTCGACTGGCCTCC
>Ga0100380_10005607_pt1 | contig 12903 bp, 10 predicted proteins | sample CryGeymeta201504_FD_80417 | JGI IMG/M metagenome (GOLD analysis project Ga0100380, IMG submission 80417) | Groundwater microbial communities from Crystal Geyser aquifers in Utah, USA - Crystal Geyser metaG 2015-04 | ecosystem: Environmental > Aquatic > Deep subsurface > Groundwater | place... | reverse complement strand
TTCTCCTTTGGTCATCTAGCTTTCTTTTTACTCCCCTATGTTGCTCTATCCAACTGTATTTTCTGTCTTTTAAGTCTGCATCCATTCAGGAGCTTCTTCTGCTTCCTCCTCATCTTATTTTTGATCAAATTGTTGATTGAGGATTGGCCTTTACATCATCAAATCAATGTTCTTCTCGATTACTTCATTTCCGAAAACTATGACTCTTCTGTGAAATAAACTCTGATCACTGGGGGACTGTTAGTTTTTTATAGAAACTGGTTCTTCAGCAAGCCATTCATCGTAATACTACTCCTCCATGAAGATTATTCCCTTATAAATATAAATGACAATTATATCTGTTTTGAATGTTTTTAATGATCAACAATCATGGAATCAGATTATTGATATCCATAGACCAATACTATATTATTATCCAGCAACGACAGCATGATATTTGATTCATAAGAATATACTGATTCGAGGATCATTCAAACAATTCTCTGAAATAAGGATGAGAGATGGCAGCCTTGGCAGTGATTCTGGCGTTAGGATCGTATCGAAGCATTTTCTGAGTTATATGTAAAAATACGTTCAAGAGGTCAAGGCCTAGTGCGTCCAGGTTCAATCCATTCACTACATTTTGAATAGGATTTGAGGGCCAGTTGGGGAAAGTTGTTTTGTAGTCCCTGAGTTTGGTCACTCCAGGCCATGTTTCTTCACTAGGTGTCCCCAAAATTCTGAAAATTCGATAGAGCTGATCTAACTCGCTATCTCCAGCAAAAAGAGGACGTTTAGTCACCATTTCAGCGAAGATACATCCAATGGCCCAAACATCGATAGGAGTACAATAATCCATCGATCCCAATAAAATTTCAGGTGCTCTATACCAAAGTGTGACAACTTATTCAGAGTATGGCCTGACAGGGATCGAGAATGTTCTGGCAAGTCCAAAATCGGCTATTTTCAGGTTGTCTGCTTTAAGAACGACTTACCAGCATTGTCAAGAAGGATATTAGCGGGCTTGAGGTCCCGGTGGATGATTCTTTTCATGTGGCAATCCGCGATTCCGGACAACATTTGATAAAGGAATTTTTTAACCTTGATGCTTTCCATGTTCTTGTTGCCAAGATTTTCCATGTAGGTACGAAGATCCTTGTCAAGGTATTAGAAAATCAGGTACAGCTGTTTCTGATCAATGACCACATCTTTTAATCTATCTTAACGACTGTGTACGTCACGACGTTCTTGTGATCAATTTCTCGCAGAAGGGATATTTAGCGAATGGATGTGGAGGGAAAACCTTAATTTTCCATATCCAGAATGACCTTTTTCATTGCGACCACATCCTTTGATTTGTTGTCCAGGCAGCGGTAAACGTATCCGTAGGCTCCTTTGCCTGAATGAGATGAAATGAACCTATGATTTATCGGTTGGTGTAGTTGGTTAGAGTATTTTCCCCAAAATTTGCAATCATTGGTTCAAAATTATTTTTAACTTACGCCGTGTGATTCGATTTAAATTACAGCCAGACACACCTTTCTTTTTTAATCATTTTTTGAGCCTTCCTTCGTGAGAAAAATATGAAAAATTGTCTTGATTTATCAAACTGAGCATATAAGCTCAAATAGTGAGGCTGTGGCAACTGTTAAATGCATTCACCATTATTATTAGTTAAGCGGTAAAAGCATCATGAGTGACCTCTCTCTCCTCTTCACAACACCATCATCTCGCTCCCCTGTTAGCACTAAAACACAATCTATGGGACCAGCTGTCAGAAGCAATCCTTTTGCAACAAACAGCCGTATTTTAGTATAACCAATCCGCCAAGAAGACAACATCGGATACAATCTCAGCAAATACCTCAAGGATGGCCTTGAAAAGGAAAGCTTGACTCAAGAGCTGAAGAAATTCACAAGTGCTCAGAAATAATAATTGTTGGGGACCATAGCTCTATTTGCCGTATGCCTTTCAATCACATGCTATATCTTGCCAGTGGAACCAAGAGTCACTTTCTATTTATGCATTCTCTTCCTTTTTGAGCTAGTTCCTCTCCTAGGTATTTTTTCCTCTATTAAGCCTTCAGCTTGACCCAAGAACCTATCTTTCTTCTTGGAATCCCTATTGTCAAGCCTATGGTTTATGCCACAATCAGCTACTATCTTTTCAAGTCGTTAGCAGGAGTAGACATGAACTCTTTCAACCTTGACATGACCTTGTTGACTCTCTTAGTAACCTCTTTAAGACTATGTGTCCAGTATTTTGAACCCATATTTTTTATCTCTACAGAATAATACAGGCATCAGCAAATAGTAGAAAGAAGTTTTATCAAAAAACTTGTCTACCTTCCTTTATTTTTATGGGAAAAAGTCAATCTCTTACTCAGAATTAAAGTGACTCTCTTCTCAATCATCGTGCTTGAGCTCTGTCTGTTTTATGCTTTGAGCCTTCATTTCGCTTTTCAATAAAAACAATTCATGGGTATCCTCAACTTAACATATGTCTTCGTGGTCCTTTTCTCGCTTGAAGTTTTCATTGAATTTTGCCGATTCATTCCCAATATGTTCGTGCAGGATATAAAGACTCTTGTAGATAAAATGCCTATTTACTTGAAGTTACTCAGATTAGTTCCAAGAACTTCATACTCCTCAGCAGTATTTTACTTTCTAATTTAGGTTCACAAGAAATGCCTCTACAATTTGTCCTTGAAGATAAATAGAGTACACTCTTTCCTCTCTACCTAGAACTGCAAAATGGGCATTTTCAAAAACGTAATTTTGTTATTACTTTAGTACATGAAAATTTTTGAATGGTTTGTGATTAAAGAGCTATAAAAGCTCCACGAATGCATATCAAAAAGATACAGTTAAGTTGCTCAATGTCACCGCACAAACAAAAAAGACAAGCCCATTTATGAAGATATTGTTATTCCTGCTAGAAAAGTACTAGCCAGAATCAGGCAGCACTATGCTATCAGATAAATTTTCAACATTTTGACATCAGTACACTCAATTGTGAAGATCGTTTCTTTGGCTGATGAGTATTCATTTTCAGACAAAGACGGAGAAAGATTGTCTCCAAGGGTGAGAGAACTTCTTCTGATGATTGAAGATAAGATAAGGAATACTCAGGAAGCATCGATCGGAAAGGATATTTTGGTCAGTGAGTTACAAGCATATAAGAGGGAGCTTGAATCAGTGACTTACTGCATGAAGAATGGATGGACGAAGTGATTGTGAACTGTTATAATTAATCTTATTATGTGGAACTTAGTTAGTGGTAACAGACTTATTGATCGAAGGCTGAAACAAGAGGCCCATCGTAAACATAAACATGCCCTCAATAGTATTAAATCCTCAATCAATAACGTCGCTCCCTAGCAATACTCTTTCCTCTATTCACGGCCCAAAGCTCACCAACTTAAATTATGTAAGCTCTACCTTACACAGAAAGACAGTCAGATATCTAGAGTCACAACACTATCCTCGTTGACAGGATGATGCACAGCTCCAGTTACATTAGACCCAAGAAGAATGTTCTCTTGAAGTAATCCCTCAATGCTGGATATCGTAGCAGGCTAGAGAGACAGATCGATGACGGAAATCAGGTACTTCTGAAGTAATATAGAAACTGGTGCGTCGACTTCAATCAGCTAAATCACAGTATCACAACTTGGGAAAGTCTGCCAAGGAGCAGAACAAATATAAGAGTAACATGGCATTCTCGAGAATGGACCCCTATTATGACTTAGAAAGTCAAAGCATCCCAGTGTCGAGGCCTCAAGTCAGACCTTACTCGGCAAAGCGGTGAATGCCCCTCATGATTCATATTTTTGACTCAACCAAATAGCTAAGCAGTTGAAGGATTATTATTGTTATGCCAAAGAAAGTCAACAAATCTAAACAGACTGTCGAGGCCTAACGCGATGCTGGCCACGAAGCAAGGATTTACGAAAGTCCTCTCAGCCAGTTCCTTCCCTAGGAATCCTAAGATTCTGCAGAGTCGAAACTCTCTTCTCGTCCATCAGCGGATGGAAGCAAGTATAAACGTGAGAATACGTTGTCGATACTTACGAAAAGGTTCATACGACTGATAAAAAGCAAATAAAATTTTGTGCTGGACATAAATGAGGCAACTCGCTAATTAGAGGTTCAAAAAAGAAGGATTTATGACATAACGAACGTACTCGAGGGAATTGGTTATATTCAAAAGATTCATAAAAATAAGATGAAATGGGTTGGCGGCAATATGAACATCGAATCGGCAAAATAAATCATGAACCTCGACCACCAAATCTAAACAACGCAACAAAGGACCAAACTTGTGTAGGAATAAATCATGCAACTCACCCACAAACTCCGCAAATAAGCAGAATAAAAGACTGAACTAAATTACTACCTTGAATAAGATCTTCATTAGATCATGGCCAATTTGGATTAATAACCAGGGTCGATGGTTGTCATTGGAACCACTCAAGGTGGCGAGCTGGAAGTCAAAGAACACGAAGTAGTGATCAAAGGTAGCAGAGGATCTCATGGGATGACAATCAGCAAGCTGAGAAGAAAAAACAGGCCTGAATCTTTTTCCATACTGAAATGATTATAGATCAATTTATTTGAAAGTATGTTAAGGCATGCTGGCAGTAAGATCACGTGGTCTTCTTGAGAGTGAAGCTGGCTTGGTTGAGTTTGTGAACTACTTGAAGTAGATTTCCAATACAATCTGTTGATTTTCCATACAGCTTGTCCTTCTTTTGTTCATGGTAAACTATCAGGCATCCTTTGGACTGATCAAGAGTTCCGAACACTTTCTTGTCTAAAATCCTGAATAATATGCAAGTTACATTTCTGATAGTTTTCTTTCAATGACTCCTTGCTCCAGCGATAGTTTTCTTGCGATATAAGCAATATCCACTCTCGTGTAGGAGTCGATGATTTTGAAAAGGTTCTTTTCCAGCAAATTCTCATAGAGAAGTTTTGTGTGACTCTTGACAACCTAATCCCCATCAATTTCGTTCTTGAATTATTTGAAGACCTGGCTCAAGGCTACCACAGATGCACCAAAATGAGCCTCAGAAACAGCTTTGATACTTTGGATATGTGAGTCTGTGGAATACTTGAGTCCAAACTTGCCGTTTAGCAAAGATTGGAAATCTTCTTTGTTGTTACTCATGACCTTGCACATGAGCATGTACTTGAAGCAAAGAACAGCCCTTGAATCTTTTGCTGCACTGAGTTGTTAAATAAATACATTAGAGGCTCAAGAGCTTCGTAGAAGTAAGAGTATGATGTCTTGTAGTCCTGATCTTGGGCATAGAGAATACCTGACATCAAATCGATCTCAGCAATTATGCTGGGTTGACAATACACATTGTTTGCATTGGCTCTAGAGGCCGTCAAGGAAGCTTTTGCCTTGGCATAGTTCTTTACTTTGTAGTTGATCTTGCTCTCAAGCAAATATAGTTCCACTAGAAGCAGTTTATCATCGGCTTTTCTCACTTCGACCAAAATAGGTTCAATTATTTTCATGCCTTTATCAGGTTCTCCAACATCAAGATAAAGTCCTGCCAATTTGAGTTCCATTCTGTGCTTCAAGTAAGTTCTCTTTTACTGGACACACCAGTCAACGAGCCACAAACATAACTTGATTTGAATCTGCTCTGAATTGGGTGCCTTGGCAACATAGTCAACCAATCCCTTTGTGATCTTGGCCAATCTTGGTTTAGAGAATACGTTGAGTCTGTGTGCAAACTTGACTGCAATTTATTGAATCTATGCTGGACGATTACTATCCACATATAATTGAGCAAGTCCATTGATGGCTGACTCTTTGGCTTTGACTTTATCGTCAGAACCTTCGATCTCTTCTTCAATGAGTCTCAGTAGATTGAGTTCATTTTGTTCTCGAATAGCTTGCTGTACTCTTTCCTAATACGACATTTTAAAAAATATTTAAATAATGGTTTACATTACAATCAACAGAAGAGCTGAAGCTTCTATGGCTTAGCCGCTTTAAGTTTCTCCTTGACACCATTTTCGTTGATATTGAACCTCAAGTCAAGGACTTCCAATTTTTAAAGGGCTTCAAATAAAAGCGGTACTCTTTTTTCTGTCACCCTATTTGACATCATGTAAAGATGAGTCAACTTCTTGAGGGGTAATAAATGAGGTATTCCTTAATCTGTGATTTAATTGGTTGTCAAATCAAGGTAAATCAGTTGCACAAGTCCAGTAATAGCCGCGATGCCTTCATCAGAAATATTATTTTTGGATATCGATAACTATGCAAGGTTTTTAAGTTGAGCCAAATACGGCATACACTTATCGCCCAACTTGTTATTCCGAATGTCTAAGACCTTGAGTTGTTGTAGATTACTGATTCCCTTCAAAGCTTAAGCCTCAAAAGAGTTGGAATTAAGCTGCAATTTAGTAACGTTAATTAGTTAAGCTGTGATCTTTATGACTCCTGCATTCCCCACTTTGTTATCTCCCAAGAGAAGAGATTTGATACGCTTAAAGTTGACGAGCTGAGAAATATCTTAATCTTCCACTCCCTAGTTTGGTAAGTCTACTTATTCGGTTTCTTCAGTAACAGTGATGTTTTTAATGGTGGTTATAGCGACTGGTCGACTGCTTCTAACTTGAGAAGTGATAGTTCCTGAGTCTAACTCGATCTATAGCTTCAGGGAAATGTCGTGGATAGCACTTTCGAGCTTACTATTAGCTTCTGATAACTATTTAGAGTTTAGTAACAAGGACGCATTAGTTTGAGCCTGCCTCGCTAATTCATGTTTGTACTCCTCGTTTTCCTTACGATAAAGCTTGATCTTTTTCTAAGTTAAGCAGAAGAAACGTTCTGGAGGTCGCATTTATCTTTGAGGGTTTTAAGTTGCTGTTTGAGTTGTTATAGTCCTGGTGGGTTCTGTTAGTTAGTTGCCATGATAGATATTATTGATTATATGCATAAAAGAGAGATAGAGGGAGTTTTTCAGTTGACTGAAATAAATTTTATTTGGATTAATGCACGGAGATATGTTAGGGTTTCAACATATTTTATTTGAAAGAAAATGTCTCAGAGTCAGCTTGTTGATGGCAGAACCGGTGACCCCATCGGTGAAAGAATCTACGGTGGAGATAGAGGATACAGTCAAGAAAGAACCTACGTCACCACCACTAACTCTGCCTACGTTCCTGCCCAAACCTACGGAGTTGGATCTGGATACAGAGAAGAGAGAGTCCAAGGTGGATACAGAGAAGAGAGAGTTGGTGGAGGATACAGAGAAGAACGCGTCGGAGCCAGCAACGCTCAGATTGTTGGAACCACCGTTAACACTGGCAAAGATGTCATCAAGGGTGAGAGCAGAATCGAATACGTCCCATTCGAAAAGAAAATTCTCGAATACAAGGACCAAGCCAAGGTTGAGCGTGTCCCCAAGAAAGTCAAAAGAGTTGAATACAGAGAAGAGAGAAAGGTCGAGACCATTCCTCGTGAAGTCACTGTTACCGACTATTACGCTGTTGAGTATCTCAGACAGTACATTCCTCAGTACGTCCCTGAGAAAAGAATCGAATACGTTCAGGTTCCCAAGAAACAGATCAGATATGAATACATCCCCGTTGAGAGGTAAATATCATTTTATTTAGACAAATTGTTCACTACCCCGATCAGGCCCTTGAAGAAAGAACTGAAACCAGAGTTGAAACCAGAGTTGAAGGTGGATACCCCGCTGAATACAGAGCTGGAGAATACAGAACCGTTGGTGGAGGTGAATATAGAACTGAATATAACACTACCTACGAACGACCCGTGACATACACCACCGGACAAAGAGAGGTTGTGTACTCCACCGGACCCCAAGTAACCTACGAAGTCCCTGCATCAGGCTACACTGAACAGAGATACTACAGCACCACTGGAAACGGAGGTTACAGAACCGGAGAAGTCACCAACACCACTGCCGAATACGCTGTCAACAGAGGTTGATCTATGAACCTTCATTCTATAATTACCATATATTCAAACACATCAGATCATTTGTGATGAAAAACTACTTGAATCAGACCATCAGGATTCTCTTGGTCTCGAACATGAACTTCAATCTGCTGTGGTTACCGACGTTACTCAGCAGAGCTATGTATGCTCCTCTGAACATCCTCTGAAGGTCATTTGTTCGAAGGTTTGTTCCTAAATTATATTTGAGAGATACCAAGATCTTTTGAGGGGTTAAGAGGATCTTGAATGTGCATCGCTATGCATATATCATTTTCCTCACGACGATGCTCATAGACGCTGTAGTAGAAGCCATAGTAATAAAGTATATCAAGAAGAAACTTGCCAAGGTCATAGCAATTATTCCATTCGAGGACACGAGAAAGGAGCAAAATAAACAGAGTGTAGCTTCGAATACCTCCACTTTTGTGCTCATGAAGCTTGTAATGAACTGTAAGTCCTTTCATGACCAAAAACAGAGGACGAAGCTATGGACGAGCTGTAAGATGACCACAGATCCATTTTACCGCAGCCTTTCCTGTTTGATTACGATCTTCCACAGAAATGTGAATAACTCTAGGCCTCTCAGAATCCCCTATATCTGCCTTAATCATGAAAACTCTCATAGTTTTGTTGAACATACCAACTTTAAAGTTTCCACTGCAACGCTTTAACTGCTAGCATACTCTTTCGAGAATTTATTTAGCTGAGCCAGAGTAGCCAAAGTTATCATAAACTTCTTTTTTAGTCAGCTGAACATCAATATTTGACTGCTTCACCCAAAGGCCAGTAGCGAAGGAGCCAAAAAATTCAACTCCCAAGTTTTATGTTGCTGCAATTTTGTTGAGATGGTTCATAAAGGGTTAAATTTCACGTTTGGCAAATTAATACTCCTCCTAACAAATTTCCTGATAGTTGTGAATTTCAGCAGTTAAAGACTTTTTCACTTATTCTTCTGTTAGGAAAGGATCCTCTTCTTCCTAACATCCTTCATATCTTTCAAACAATTAGTTAGCTTCCTCAAAAAGGCTGTTGACTTAATCTTCAGTGTTCAGTCTCATCACTATTTCTACCTTTTGCTATTCTTCCTCTTTCTATTCTTTGATCTTTTCTTAAATGCATCGATACTCCTGAAGAGCTCGTTCAGCATAATCGTAGACCGTCTTTTGTTGTTTGTTTTTGACGTTACTATCACCACCCTTCAGCAAAAGTAACCGAATAATATCACTCATAGCTTTGCTGGTCTTGAGTTTGAACTGCTTAACAGCATCATGAAGACTAGTGTTTCCTGTGTCAGGAACTTGCCAGTTAGGGTCAGCTCCGGCATTCAATAACAGCTTGACAAGTTCTACTTTTCCTTTTCTGATGGCTGCAATCAGAAGAGTTTGATTACCCGCTTATTGATTCACCTTACTTAAAATATTCAAATACCATGGCAGGCTACTTCTACAACAGTTGCTTAAGAATGTTTTAGCTGTCCTCTCTGCTCTTGTTCTCTACTGCATAGAACCCTGCATGAAGCTGACGGGCATCGGTTTTCAACAGGTTAATACCGGGATATGAAAGAAGGGCCTCCACCATGGGAGCGGTACCTTTTTCACAGGCCTTCATAAGATTTGTGACGTGATCTATCTGAGCTGATGCGTACCTTTCGAGTCTGAAAAATTGATGTTCGCGCCTTCCCTGAATAACAGTTAGTTTACCCCACAAGTACGGAGCAAAAGAGTGGAAATTGCGCAAGCTTGGCCTCAACTGCTTTACGGAGCAAAAGATCCAAGTCTCCTTTCTGTACTCCTCCCTTTTTGAGTTACTCCCTAAAGATTACTACATCAGGTTTTTGTTGCTCAAGGATGCCTCTCAATTTACCAAACTAAGCCATTCTAACTATTATAAGTCAATAGAAGGCAATAATCACTTCAAATATATAAACTAATTTGGCAAGAAACACATGTATATCCTATTATCATATCTTTGCAATAGAAAGTGTTGTTGTCTTAGAAAAAAACACATATCATGAAGCTTGAGCGTAGGTAAAGAATGATTGAACCGTTGATTTGTTCTATTCAACGTCGAGTTAGGCCATAGTCCTTAATTTCTTATCTTTATTCTCGAAAGTGATCAAGACTTTCAAAGATACAGTCTATGTAATTTATTCCACATAGACAGATACCACACGATAGGTCATCAATTCAGGATGTTTGATGATCATTCCTTCAACAGCGTAAAAATAATCCTCTGCTAATTCGGTGGTACAGTATTCATAGGAAGGAGCACAGGTGACGCTGAAAGAAATGATGGTTGGGCGTTTTCTAAGATCAAAGTTGATCACCACAGTAACTAGTGTATACTTATCAGTTCCTTTATAGTGAAGCTTAATGTTGATGCCCGAAACCACTTGGTAAAATGCTTCTTTGAGTTCATAATTTATGATGTTTGGATGTTATCCAGCTACCAAGTCCAGGGCGTACTGGATGAGGGCATCATTAAAGTCAGCATAGGGATAGTAACCTCCAAAAGGTCCAGGTTTTTTAATTGAAGGATATTTCATCGGCGATGTCATTAAATCAGCCAACGAAGTGCTGGAAACTCCTTAATTGGTTATAGTAGATGTAGCTGAAGAAGTGCTGACAGGGAATGTTTCACTGACCCAGAAGTCTCCCAAAGTGTCACCACTGTCGGACGAGCTAACCAGGACAAAAGGACTGATGCTGACGAACTCCTCGTCTGTAGTATTTGAGATTGTTACAATAGCTAGCACTCTCTTTTGGTCAGTTAATAGGTCAAAATGAAAATCGTATAGGTTGTCAGTGTAGTCTTGGTCTCCTCGATCCAGTGACTAAGTAATAGAGGTAACTTTGTAGTATGATAGTTAAGGATGAGTTTTAATCAGGAAGCTGACAGCCTAAGACAGGAGGGTAGTTTGATTTTCCATTGAGCTATAAAGTTAGCTGAGGGTTATATTTGAAGTTAAGATGATTTAGGCTGAACAAACTGCCAAGAACAGAACCATTAGGACCAGCCGAATCATTTCACTAGTTTATAATTATTAATAAGCAAAACAATCGGTTGGGCCTTTAATGCTTGAGCTGAAAAGGACGGTATAATTAGTTTTTTGAGACAATGGGTTCACTTTGGTATGTTTTTCTGTTCTTGATTTCATAGTTCACCAACAAAACCTTTTCTAACTTTATCAGTATTTGATCATAAACCAGTAGCTTATGGTATAAAAACATCCAAAAAAAATATGAAGGATATAAACTTGTGCAAAATCAGAGCCCATATATAGCAATCCAGGATTTTCCCTTGTAAGTTGACAGGTAAACCAAAAGTTCATCCTCATCTTTTTTTAGCTTAAGGGTTAACTGTCCACTTGCCTTCCCATTTTAAACCTTGCGAGAAGACCATGCTTCAACCAACTTATGGTCCTCAAGGGCCGGGATCCTGTCCACGAGCTCAGCCAAAGCCTGTTCAATTTCTTATCTACTGTACCCATTAGTATGTAAATATTGCTCCAAAACAACCTTGGGAGGATTATTGGCCTGCTCGATCACTTTGAACAACATCTCAGGTTCATTTGTGCCTTTCTTTTTTAATCTGAGATGTTTCTACATCGAATTGAGAGTCGATTATTGAGCTTGAAGAACATCAGATGGCTGAAAAAGAGGAAATTCCTAAATGACAGAATCCAAGCATGCTTTGAATCGACCTGGTTAGTTTGTTATATCTTTCAGCATATCATGATTATCTTTGCATCCAATAGCTTCCTGACGTGTCTATGACTTTTAGTGAGAACATTCATGTATTGGTAATGCAGAAGGATCCAGCAAGCTCAGTGAATCTTTTTGAAAAGGAACTGGAAAGGTAAAAGAGTCTGAAATGCTGAGTTTAGGGTCAAATATTGCACCTTGAATAAGAACAAGAATAAATACCAGAATGATTTCTTTTACCATTTTTAGAATTTATAGAAAAATTTAAATACCAAAGCATTCAATATCCTGACTGAATATTATGACAGATTTGTATGAAATGAACTGATATCCTGAATTCAGATCACCTCTTATCTTTTGTAGGTATCGAGCTCATACTTTTCGATAAAGTTGGTCACGCTTTCCACCAGATTAAAGGTCTCTTTATTTCGAGCACTCAGTTCCATAAAAAGGAGGTTGTACTTGCCTCTTTTCTCGTAAACTTGGAGTTGATTTTTGGCATCTCTCAAACATTAAGCATAACTTCGAACACCATCAAGCCCCACTTTGTTCTTTTGATAGCATTATTCTTTCAGCTGCTACCCCTTCATGCGAATATGGTCATTGAAATCCAACTTGATTTCCTCAAAGATGAGTTAGTTCATGAGAATTATTATACTAATCTTAACAAACATCAATTGTGCTGAAATTTATGTCCGATCAAAGAGGAAAGTTTTTTCTCGAATGAAGTCAAATTGAGAGTCAAAAAATGTAGGCTTAAGGTGCACCCTCCATAGTCTATCTTGAGCAAGTTCTTCTGACGATGAACTTCGTAATTTCTTATGTGTCCTAATTATATTTTTTAGCAAACTACCAATACCTGATCTCCAATGGGCTGCATTATCAGATACTTGCTAGTGACTTTGACTTCACATTCCTTCAAGTTCTAACTTTTTGGCATTTGTGCACTTCTCTTCTGAGCAGACCCAATATTGAATAATTTTCTAGCTATAAACCTTTATTTTTGTTGTTATTTTTTCCTTCTCTCAGGCCGCAACCGGCTTTCTTCCTACATGCTCGCCATATTATTGCACTTTGACTCCTTCAAAACTGCTATACTTTGGCGGGTGTTATTGATTTTATTCTACTTCTATTTTTTGAGTTGATTTGCCTCTTGCTGAAGAGAGAGCATTTGATCTTGACACTATTGAATCCTTGATGAGTAGTACTGAATTCTTTTACTGATGTT
>Ga0100380_10005603_pt1 | contig 12909 bp, 8 predicted proteins | sample CryGeymeta201504_FD_80417 | JGI IMG/M metagenome (GOLD analysis project Ga0100380, IMG submission 80417) | Groundwater microbial communities from Crystal Geyser aquifers in Utah, USA - Crystal Geyser metaG 2015-04 | ecosystem: Environmental > Aquatic > Deep subsurface > Groundwater | place: USA... | reverse complement strand
TGTGGAATCATGCGACCATCGTCAATCCAGGGCGGCCGCCGGCCGCCCCTACACGTCGTGGAATCATGCGACCATCGTCAATCCAGGGCGGCCGCACGTCGTGGAATCATGCGACCATCGTCAATCCAGGGCGGCCGCCGGCCGCCCCTACACGTCGTGGGTTCAACGAACGATCGCCAATTCAGGGCGGCCGCCGGCCGCCCCTACACGTCGTGGGTTCAACGAACGATCGCCAATTCAGGGCCCTACGTGTCGTGGCCGTCGGTCGGACTGACGGCCTCCAGCCCCACCGCCGAATAATGCCCAGACCGATGCGGCACCGCCAGCCCGCCCGACTCCTCCTCCAACCGCCCTTCCTTCTTGAAAGGCTGGTGCTGCCCCAACAGCTCGCGCCGCTCCCGACGCGCCCGCAGCGACGAGTAGAAATCGTGCAGGAACTGCCAGTCGTGGGTCTTCCCCAGGGTGTGGTCCCAGCCGATCTTGGCCTTGATGCGCTCCGCAACCCGATACAGCATCGCAGGATCCGGCGGCTGCCGCCGAAAACCGTCGGGACGCAGCACGTCTTCCAGCACCTGCAGCTCGAAGACCCCGTACATATCGAGCTGCTCGGGCCGGAAGGTGTAGACCGGCCGCTGGTTCTCGACCCGCATCACCGTGCCGATGCACAGGTCGTCGTCGAGGCGGACCCGCTCGCCAGTGGTGATCACCACGGTGCCACCCAGCAGGTCGCCGATGCGCAGCCGCTCCTTGTTGAAGAACGGCATGAGCGTGAACAGCAACAACCACACACTCGACGCCACGATCGCCCAGCCGCTGGCGTTCGCCCACAGCATCTCGGGGGCGATGATCACCGTCAGCGGCAAGAACACCTCGACGTCCCGCGTCACGTTGCGCACAAACAAGCTCTCGGCCCGCAGTGGCGCACCGTCGCGACTCACCACCCGCAGCCCGAACGCCTTCTTGCCGAACGTGCGCCCGTGGAAGAAGAGCTCGAGCACCATGAAGTAGAAGTTGCGCACCACGAAGACCGCCATCATGGCCAAACCCATGAAGAAGCCTTCACCCATGCCGCCGGCCGCCAAGATGGCGCCGCCGAACATGACCACCAAGACCACCAGGCTGATGAACAATAGGTCCAGACCAAACGCAGCGGCGCGCGCCCGAATGGGCGCCAGAGGCAGGCGCAGCGCGATGCCCTCGGGAGTGGTCACCTCGCGAAACGACTGCGGCCCGCGCCGCGCGCGCACCCGCACGTACATGGGCTGCTCGCCGTCCTCGAGCTCGGCGACCCCGGCCGCCACCTTGCCCCTGCGCAGCGCGCTCATTGCGCCCCCTTCGCCGCTCGGCGTGCTCGCCCCACCAATGTGAAGTAGGCCAGCCACAAGGTCGCGGTGGCGAAGACGACCGTGTAGCGGATGACCACATCGTGCACGAGCTGCCGGAAGAACCCCTCGATCAGGGCCGCCAAGAAGAACATGAAGACGGCACCTAAGACCACGGTCCCAGCTTGCTTTCCGACGCGCGCCAGGTTGGTCATGCGCGTCGAACGTCCGGGAAAGATGATGGCTTGCGCCATGCCCAGACCCGCCGCGCCGCACAGCAGCACCGCCAGGATCTCGGTGACGCCGTGGGGCAGCATCCAGGCCCAGAACTCTCCGGACATCCCCCGCTGATGGTAGAGCGCACCGAAGGCGCCGATGATCATGCCGTTGGTGAAGAGCAAGTAGAGGACCGGCACGCCGAACGCAAAACCCAGCGCGAAGCAGAGCATGCCGATGCGCGCGTTGTTCGAGAGCAGAAACGACGAGAAGCTCGCCAGCTGGTCGGCCGCGGTGCCCTCGTCGTAGAGGATCTGTTGCAGGTCGGCGCTCGAGGCCTCGGGGCCGCGCCCCTGCGAGTAGGCCTCGGGCACGAAGTTGTAAAATCGCTCGGGGTCGTCGAGGGTCAGGACGAAGGCCACCGCGGCCCCAGCAAACAACAGCAACGTCGCCGCCAACAAGTGCCCCGAGAGCGCCCGCACCTGGACCGGAAACTGCTCGCCGAAGAACGCCCGGATGGCTCCTTTGATGTTCGGCTTGCTCGTCGTCATGGCGACGTGCGCCCGGGCGGTCAGGTTCTCGAGGTAGTCGACCACGTTGCGATCGAGACACATGTTGCGCGAGGCGGCCAACGACGCCACCGTCGAGCGGTAGAGCAACGGCAAGCGCGCCACGTCCCGGGAGCCCAAACGCCGCAGGCTGCTGTTCTCGGCCCGCGCCACCAGCTGCTCGAGCTCGCGCCACGTGCTCTCGCGCGCGCGCCGAAACGCCACGCTCGGCGGAATCATCGATTGCATCGCGCGCTCCTCATACCAACCCCCGCCGCTTCACCTCGAGATACCGATTGAGCAGCTGCACCGTGATCTCCCGCGGCGCCGCGTCGATGCAGAAGACCCCCGCGCGCCGCAGGTGCTGCAGCACCAGCTCCCGGTCCCGCTCCAGCTCGCCAGCGACCACCGCCCGGTTCAAGTCTCCAAAAGTGTTCGGCACCGCGCGGGCCACGGCCTCGACGCCCTCGTCGCGCATGGCCACGAAGATCACCAAGTGGCGGCGCGCCATTTGGCCCAGGTTGGCCACCATGTTCTCGGCCGTGACCGGGTCGCTGAAGTCCGTCAGCACGACGACGATCGAGCGCCGCCGCACCCGCGCGCTCAGCTCCGCCAGCCCCAGCGTGAAGTTGGTCTCGTTCGACGAGTACTCGAGCTTGGCGCTCTGCTCCATCAAACGATGGATGGTGTGCACCCCGGGCTGCGGCGAGGTGTAAGCCCGGACCGCAGAATCGAACCCGAAGAGGCCGACCCGGTCGCCCATCTTCAACGACAGCAGCGCCAGCAGGAGCCCTGCGTTGATCGCGTGGTCAAGCCGCGGCAGCTCGCCCAGCTCCTGGCTCATCAGGTAGCCCGTGTCGAAGGCCAAGATCACCCGGTGATTGCGCTCCGCCTGGTACTCCTTGACCAGCAGCTTGCGCCGCCTCGCCGACGACTTCCAGTCGATGGCTCGGTGGTCGTAGCCGGGCTGATACTCGCGCAGCGACTCGAACTCCGAGCCGTCGCCGATGTAGCGCTGGCGCTTCACGCCGGCCATGAAATCGCGGGTCTTGGTCAAGCGCAGCGCTGCCTCGCGCACGGCCTTGACGTTGGGCACGACGGCCACTTCGCACTGCACGGCCCGCTTGGTGCTGCGACTCATCAAGCCCATGGGCCCCGTCCAGCGCACCCACACGGCTTCGCAGCGCACCGTCCCGCGTCGCCAAGGTTTGACCGGGAATTTGGCCGTCGCCGTGCCCTGCGAGCCAGTCCGCGCCTTGAGAATCGCCTCGCTGCGCGCCGGCCCGACCAGGTCGGCCCGGACCTCGATATCGAAGCCAGGGCGCGCAAGCCCCAAGCGCACCGTGACGTCCAGCGTGTCCTCGGTTCCCAGATAGAGGAGCGCTGGGGCTTTGACTTTGACTTTGGTCTTGCCGGCCGAGGGCGCGAAGATGGCGTCTACCGCCATCAGCGCGAAGAGGACGGCGTCGAAAGCCACGACCACACCCCACAACGACGGGCTCACCACGGCGGGCAAGAGCGCCATGAAGGCCGCCAGGACGGCGAGTGCGATGCAGGTGCGGGTCGGGCGAAGCATGGGAGACCGTTACGGTTAGCGGGGAGCGGGCACTTGGGCGATGATCTGGGTCAGGATGCCGTCGGAGGTGAGCCCTTCGATCTCGGCGCCGGGGGCTAGGACGAGGCGGTGCGCCAGCGTCGGCAGGGCGATGGCCTTGATGTCGTCGGGGATGACGTAGGGGCGGCCTTGCAGGGCGGCGTAGGCGCGCGAGGCCGTCGCCACCATGTTGGCGGAGCGCGGCGAGGCGCCGGCCAGCAGGGAGGGGTGCTGACGGGTGGCACGGATGAGGTCGACGAGGTAGTCGACCAGCGCGTCGGAGAGCTCGACCTGGCGGACCCACTCGCGGATGGCGATGATGTCGGCCAGATCGAGGACCGGCGAGAGCCCGAACTCGGTCAAATTGGGCATGGTGCTGTGGGTGCCGTGCAGGCGCACCATGGCCCGCTCTTGGTCGCGGGTCGGGTAGTCGATGAGGACCTTGAACAGGAAGCGATCGAGCTGGGCCTCGGGCAAGGGGTAGGTGCCTTCTTGCTCGATGGGGTTCTGGGTGGCGACGACCATGAAGCCAGGCCCCAGATCGTGGGTTTGGCCGTCGATGGTGACCAGGCGTTCTTGCATGGCCTGCAGCAGCGCCGACTGGGTCTTTGGCGGCGTGCGGTTGATCTCGTCGGCCAGCAGCAACTCGGTGAAGATGGGGCCCTTGGTGAAGATGAACTGGTTCGTCTGGAAGTTGAACAAGTTCGTGCCAAGGAGATCGCCGGGCATCAGGTCGGGCGTGAACTGGATGCGGTTGAATTCCAGCGAGACCGTGGCGGCGAAGGTGCGCGCCAGCAGGGTCTTGGCGGTGCCGGGCACGCCCTCCAAGAGAACGTTGCCTTCGCTCAAGAGCGCGGTCATCAGCAGGGAGATCGCGTGGTCTTGTCCGACGACGACGCGGCTGATTTGCTCATGCACTTTTTGGTAGGTTTCTCGTACCGAGCTGAGGTCCATTGAGCATCTCTCGTTTCCAGAGGTTCTTGTCAAGCGCTTCCCTTTTGCGAGCGCCGAATTATGGTTGCGCGGAAAACGAGGTCAGATTGTAGTCTGATTGAATGGTGGCCGCCACAGCGGCCACCCCGTAGCTCACTACGGCCGTGAGACCACCAATATCCACCGACGGCATTTTTCTCGCTTGACCTTTGCCTCCTGGCGGGCGCTCCCCGGATACATGGTGAGCTACTCAAGCTCGGCTTCGAGGTCTGGGTCTCGCAGCTGCATGTCTTTTTCGTCATCGAACACGGGACCAGGCGGATCCTCCACGTGAACATCACAGCGAATCCAACAGCGGCCTGGATCGCTCAACAGTTGCGAGAAGCCTTTCCTATGGCGACGTCCCGCGTTATCTCATCCACGACAACGACAAGAAGTTCGGAAAGCACGTCCTCAGCGTCATCCGGGGGATGGGGATCAAAACGAAGCCGACGACTTATATAGAAGCCCTTGGCAGAATGGACTCTGTGAGAGGTGGATACTGAGTTGTCGCCAGGAGCTGATCGGACATGTGGTGCCGCTGAGCGAGGCTCATCTTCGACGGCTGCTCCGTGAGTATGTCGGCTACTACCACGAGGACGAACCCATCTCGGGCTCGCCAAAGAGACGCCAGCCGGTCGGGAGACCACACCACATCGAAGCCATCAGTGTCGGCGAAGGTTGTTGCACTGCCTCGTATTGGTGGGATCCACCACCGCTACGAGTGGCGCGACGCGGCGTAGGTCCTGGGAGAGCTTGAGTGTTACAGCAGCGTGAGTTTGCGGTGAGCGTGCATGAATTCGTCGCCCCGACGCGGTAGGCTCATGGGAGTCCTGTTGACCACGGAGGGGATTATGGAGAAACGGATCAGCGAGCTTCGTCAGCAAATCGAGCGATGGCGTCGCACTCGGAAGCGCCAAGCCGCAATGCCGGCGGAACTCTGGGAGGAGGCCGCCCAGTTGGCGGCACAGAGCTGCGTCTCGTTGGTTTCACGAAGGCTGCGGCTGGGCCACGACTCACTCATGGTGCGGGTGCTCGCCGCAAGCTCGAGAAACGTGACAACGAGGAGCTGACAGGATTCGTCGAGTTCGATTCAGCGGAGATATTTTCGCTCCGTGCACCTTTGCCGAGTCCGCTCGTCGTTGAGGTCGAGGACCCTTGCGGTCGTGTCGTCGATGTAGACAACCCGCCCTGCAGCCGCCGCTTCGATGAGCAAGGCGCAGATCGGCTCGAAGTCCTTCAATGCTGCTGAGACCACATCCCACTGTGTGGAGGCTGGCAGCGGGATCCTGAGGTCCGTTCCCAGCCGCTCCATTCGGTTGAAGGGCAGCCCACCCCGTGTTTGAGCAACGCAATCATGCCGGCGGCTGTCTCGTCGTATTTCTCTTGACCCACATTCGGGGGGGCGTCGGCCGAGAAGATGGTCCCGCAGAGATTGCAGCGTAGGCGCTCGAACTCGTAGACCGTCGCGTCCAATGGCGCAACCCCGCGAACTCGTACCAGCGGAAACCAAGTTGGGTCGATGATTCCTGACTTGATGTCAGCGACATTGGGCGCGGAAGCGCCCAAAACCTGTCGGAAAGGGTTTTGGCTAGGGACAGGCGGGAAGCCGCGTTCAACGAGTGACGACCTCAACGCTCCAGCCGTTGATAGTCCCAACATTGCCCACGACGGTATCAACGAGGTGTAGCTTCCATGTTCCGTTTACCTGTGCAGGCGTAGAAAACTCCGTGACTACTGTTCCCATGTGCTCCTGATACTCCGCCAACACTCGTTCACGTCCCTGTGGGTCGGTGAGGGTGACAACAAGTTCAGGTGGCCATGGATGAACAACAAATAGAGACAAGATAATGTCAGCGTCGACACCGTACAGCCCCGCCAACTCAACGCTTGACGTTACTCCAAGAGGTACGGCATCCGGTATCTCGAAAACGCTATCGTTCGAGGCGATGGCGTGGTGTCCCTCGTCAGCGACACAAACTCCTTCATCGGTCCTCGTTAGTCCCGCGCAGATCAATCCTGGCTGACAGAGGGCGCCACGAACACAAGTTGTGCCAACATCCGCACCAGTTTCCACGCAGAGAAGCGAACCTCCAATTTCCATAATGGAGCAGCAATCAAGAACATTGTCGGCACGCGCGTCGAGCACGATAAGCGAGTAAACAATGGGTTGGTAGCTCTGGGTGTCACACCCCGATGGCAACAATCTCGTTGTCTCTAACAGAAGCCCAACTCCGCCACGACCATCTTCGCAGAGTTCCACCGAATCGATCCGTAGTTGCGCGCCCAAGCCCCCAAAGGAGCCGTACTGCACAAAACCGATGGCCATTTGCGTGTCGAAATTCACTCCAGCGTTCAGTCCACCAAAAACCGACACGTAATCAGCTTCATTTCTGAATAGGCGCGGCCACGACAGCGTTTCTACGCTCTGTAGAACACTGAGTTCGACAATGCTGAATGGCAGGGCAATACACCCTCCATCTGAAGGAGTGTCGTAAGTATCTTCAAGAACGGGCAAATCGCTGACCGACTCCACAAGGTCGTTCACTGCCAAATCGATACTTTCCTCCACATCTCCATGAACCGCTTCACCACTTGTGGAGCAACCTGCTGGCGCAAGCAGCACGGCAAAAGCCACACTCACCCCCAGAAGACTATCGAACATGACCTTTGCGAGTTGGCTCATCATCGTCGCCTTTGCTGCTGAGGAATCTCCTCACGGGTCTGGAGAAGCATCAACAGAATATGAGAGAAGCGTTGCCCCATTGCTCAAGTTGCACGAAACCGACCACGACTCAGGAAAAAAATAGCCGCTACTCGGAGGATATACAACAATCGTCTGTCGCCCAGACCCCGAGGTCAGCGACGGTGGACCCAAACGCGCGACTTGCCACTGAAACCAAAAGGTGTGAAGGCTACAACTTACGCTCCCTTCACCCGGAACAAGCGTGACGTACACCGCACTCGGAAGCTGAATGTAACCATTTCCCACACCGTTCACTTGAACAATAGGGCAAACGACTGCCATCGAGTCTTTGAGGGCTCTTACTCCGCCTCCAAACTGATCCCAAGTCAACCAGAAGAAGTCACCTGCGACGCCAGCGCGACAGAATCCGGCGGAGTAAGAAGTATCCTCATCGTCAGCCCATGCTGACCCACAAAACACAAGCGAACTCGCAAGCATCGTGAACATACTGAAGACGAGGAGGCCAAACCTATTTCGCGCATTCATGATTTATCCTGCGGCGAACTACTGTTGCAACGTTGGCGTCACCCAATACGAATAGATGAGCGCAGGCGCCTGCATTCCCACAGCCTGAAGGAGTGTGCATTGAATTGCCCATGCCTCTGGTTGATAATCTTTTGGCATCACCGGCGGGTATAGCGTGAGCAAATGCCACCCAGCACCTGCCTCGTACGACCAGGGTCCATTGTACCCTATGCCCATCGCACCAGTTGCATCTCTGGCAGTAAGCCTGCAAAACGCAGGAATCTCCTCGCCCACTGTCACTATTTTGATGTATGCAATCTGAGGCACGGAGACAGATGCTCGATTTACCTGGACAATCGGACAAACAATAGTGTGATATGTACCGCCTGAGGCTCCTGCCAACACAAGAGGGCTCCCCAACAGAGACCTGTCCACGAGAGCTGTATATAGTCCGTTAGTTACTTCACAAGAACTCCCACTGCGGCGAAGGTGCGCGCCAGCAGGGTCTTGGCGGTGCCGGGCACGCCCTCCAAGAGAACGTTGCCTTCGCTCAAGAGTGCGGTCATCAGCAGCGCGATCGCGTGGTCCTGTCCGACCACGACGCGGCTGATTTGCTCATGCACTTTTTGGTAGGTTTCTCGTACCGAGCTGAGGTCCATTGAGCATCTCTCGTTTCCAGAGGTTCATTCGCAACGCCAGGAGGACGGCCTCCCGGGACTCTACTTTGTTCTCGAGCAGGAGGAGGCGCACGCGCTCTTCGAGGTCGCCCAGGTCGATGCTGACCTTGCGGGTGCGGCCGGCGGCGCGCAGCCACTCGACGCGGGCCGCTTGGTCGCGCAGCGAGGGGGCCTTGAGCGCCCGCTGCACCTCGCGGGTGGTCATCTGAAGGTAGCGCGCCAAGGTGTGGCCCCCGTGGATGCTGTTGTCCAGGACCAGCGCGGAGTTCTCGATGAGGGCACGCTGTCCGTCGCGCCGCACCTCGTCCTCAGCGATGGGGGCGCCGAAGCGAGACAGGCCCGACCAGACTACGAGGAACACCAGAAGGACCGCCTGCACCACCAGAAAGACCAGCGGGAAGCGCATCAGCTCGCGGCTCAGCGAGGGGCGCAGCTCGAAGCCGTGCAGGGTCTCGTCGACCACGAGGGTGCGCCCCGGGGCACGGACCAAATTGACGATGGCCAGGCTCAGGGCCGGGTTGGGGTCCGTGATGAGCCCGTGGGTGGCGATGATATCGGGGTCCGAGAGAAGGTAGACCGTGCGGCCCGCGACCTCGGCGCGGCCCAGCAGGGTGCCTTCCGCCGAATCGATCAGGGGCTCCAGGTCGCCCGAGACGATGAGCTGCAAGTCGCCGGCGGCGGGATCGGGCTCGAAGGGGCTGGTGGTCCAGGTGGGAGGCTCGCTGGCGCGCACGACGAAGCCGTCGACCCGGAGCGCCTCGAGGACCAAGTCGACCTGCCCGAGGGAGATGAAGCCGGCGGTCTCGAGGTGCATGGGCTCCTCGTCGTCGGGCTCACCGTAGCGTTTGGGCAGCACGACGAAGCTCACCTCGGAGCTCGCCACCATGTCGTAGAGCTTGGTGTAGAGCGGATCGGCGGGGCTCTCGAGGAGCGGCTCGAGGAGCGCCAGCACGGCGCCCTCTTGAGCGCGTCGCTCGCTTCTCCAGCGGCTGACCAACACCGGGATGTGTGCCCTCTCGAGGAGGGCGACAAAGGCGTGGTGTCCGATGGCCGACTTCGAAAAGGCGTTGGCCTGCGCCGTGATCGGCGGCTTGGGCTCGCCGAAGACGCCCACCAAGGTCGCCGCCAGCAGGGAGGCCAGCGCCACGATGGCGACGATGACCACGGTGCGGCTCTGAAAGGGCGACGGCGTGCTCATGCGGCGTCCTCGTCGGAAGCCACGGGCAGACGAATCGCGGGGGCGGGAGGCTCGCTGAGGAGCGCGTTGGCGTCGGCGCGACAGCGGTCATATTGGGCGCGGTCGGCCGGCCGCAGCGCGAAGATGACCAGCTCGGCCTCGCCGACCAGGTGCGAAAGCGCCTCGCGGTTGTGGCTCGGGAGCTCGAGGCGAGCGGCGATCTCGCGAGTGGTGTTCGACTTGCGGACCTTCTTCTTCGAGTCGCCGATGAGGCGCGCCAGCACCAAGAGGAGCAAGGCGTGCACGGCCTCGTCGTAGCGTCCGGCGGCGGCCAGCTCGTCGGGGTCGTCCAGCGGACCGCGCAGCACCTCGGCCACCAAGTCGCTGACCTCCTCATCGTCGTCGGCCTCGGCCTCGTCTTCGTCGTCCTCTTCCTCCTCGACCTCGTCCTTGGAGCGGTTGGCAAAGAAACGGATGAGCAGCGCGATGACGACGATGACGGCGATGACCAGCAGGGCCCAGCCCAAGACCTGCCCGAAGGCACTCATGTCTGGGGCCGTGAAGTCGCGCTCGGGCGGCGGCTCGGGGCGCTTGCGAGGGGGCTCGTAGTCGTTGCGCAAGCGCAGAGGCCGACCGCTGCCGCCCTTGTCCTTGGCGCCGGGCTCCTTGTCGGGAAGCTCGGTCTGGTAGTCGTCTTCCCAGTCGCCGCCGTCGGCGGTGTCCTCGCCAGCGGGCTTCCAGTCCAGATCCCACCACTCGCCCGACTCGCCGCGGGCCAAGCGCCCGCCTTGTTCTTCGCCTTCTTCCGAGCCACTCCCGCCGTCGCCGTCGCCAGAGAGCTTGCCGCTGAGCGAGCCGCCGCCGCCACCGGAGCCGCCGCCGCCGTCTTCGTCACCCCAGACGCCGCCGGACCCGCCGCCAGAGCCCCCACCCGAGCCGCCGCCGCCAGCACCGTCGAGGTCGAAGGGATTCGAGGAGCGGTCGGGGGATTTGGGCAGTTGAGTCTGGTAGTCGTCGTCGAGGAGCTGCTTGACGCGGTCGTCTTCGGCCGCGGCGTTGGTCGCGCAGAGCGCGGCGAGGCCGAGGGCGAGGAGGCAGGCGCACGAGGCCACGGCGAGCGCGCGGAGGGCTCGGTGGGGTGTGGATCTGCGCGTGGGGCTCCTCGGCATTCGTCGTCGACTCCCTGTGGACCGGGGTCATTGTAGTCGGCGGGGGCGCGAATGCCAGGGTGGGGGTGTGAGGTTTGTGTGAGGACCAAAAACGGCCCCACTCGCGCACGTCGACAAATTGCCTGGACTCAAAATGGCACACCGGATACGGTTCACCAGTCCTTCTGTTAAGCGTCTGAATGCGATTGTTCTTTCTGTCCGGCGCTTGCCAAGCTCGTTCAGATGAATCCCACTGCACAGGCCGTTGCAGCCCCCCTGGAGTCTGTATGGTGCCCCCGATGCGACTGAACCCAGGTGAATCGATGAAGCACTTCTTTCTAGTAGGCCTCACCTTGCTCCTCGTGAGTGCCTGTAGTTCGAAGGAAGACAAGCGCGATGCTGCCCTCCTAGATGCCGACGGGGACACCGCGAGCACTGCGGACCAGCGAGACAGCACGACTCCAACGGATACGCGCGACCAACAGGAGCCTGAGGTCGACAACTGCCACACCGACTGTTTCGGAGGTGTGGGGTGCACCAATGGCATCGTAACTGAGTACGTCTGGGGGGCCGGCCCCTGTTATGGCGATTGGGATGAGATCTGTGCGGGGGCGACGCTGTTGACCTGCACCTCGGGAGCCTGCGGCCCTTCAGACCCCCGCTATGGAAGCTGCCTCGAAGGCTTCTCGTCCTATTTTGGGGTTCAGGCGCCAGAGAATCTATTGAGGCTCTACTGCGAGGAGGGCCGCCCCAAGGCCGAAGGCGATGCCTGCCTGACCGATCAGGACTGCCGTCCTTCTGCCCAGGATCCGGCGCTGCGCTTGATATGCGATGACGCCACCAGCACCTGTACACCCGTTCCACGGCCCGTGCTCGACAGCCTCGGAACCCACTGTGGAGTCGCTGTCCCGCCCACCGATGCCTATTCAGACCAGCTCGTCGGCGGCGAGACCTGTGAGCTCTGTATCATTCACCAGGGGGCAGGTGAAGCCTGCATCAGTCAAGCCTGCACTGCACGCTGCGAGTTCGACGAGGATTGTCCAGACGGCTTCATCTGCACCTGCTGGCCGGGTGATGAACAGATCGAGCAAGTCTGCGTGAAGAGGCCTGACGAGAATCGCTGGAGCTGGAGAGCGACCACATTGTCCTGTTCGACGGTGTCTTGCTGTGGGGCGTTGGATACCCACTGCGAGCGAGACCTCGAGTGCTGCTCTGGCCATTGCGACAACTCCAGTAACCTCTGTACGCACTGCAGCCCCAACAAAACAGCCTGCAGCAACGACCTAGAGTGTTGCTCTAGGTATTGCGACCCAAGCGGACAATGCGCCCCTCAATTGGATGGCAGCCCATGCGAAATCAACGAACACTGTGCCTCCGAATACTGCGATTTGAGCACTCACACGTGTTCGTCATGTAAAGCCGAGGGAGGAAAATGCTGGTTCGGCGACGAGTGTTGCTCCGGAAACTGCGACCGCGTGAAGCGCGCGTGTGGTGCTTGCAGTCCCAACGACCAAACATGTTACGTTGGCACCGAATGTTGCTCGGGGCTCTGCAACCTCCAGACGCAGCGCTGCGCCGCTTGCCTTCCGTTGGCCGTGGTGGGGTGTGGGACGGACTCCGATTGTTGTTCGGGCGTCTGCGACCTGCAGACCACCCGCTGCGCGCCTTGCAAGTCAGCCGGCGGCACCTGTACCTCGGGCTCTGAGTGCTGCTCAGAGAGCTGTGACGCAGATGGAACCTGCGACACCCTGGCCTGCAACGACTATGGGACCTACTGCGGCCAGAACTCCGAGTGCTGCTCCAATGTCTGCAATCCCGCCTCACACCTCTGTACCCTGAGCTCTGACGGACAGAATTGCACCAGCAATGGGGAATGCATCTCTGGGAGTTGCGACCTCACAGGAAGGTGTGGGACGGGCATGTACGCGTGTTCGAGCTCAGGAGCGTGTTCGAGCGATGGGTATTGCTGCTCGGGGGTTTGCGACAGCCACACACAAACCTGCCTCGCCTGTGCCCCCGAGGGCACTGCTTGTTCGACGGACGC
>Ga0100380_10005594_pt1 | contig 12923 bp, 10 predicted proteins | sample CryGeymeta201504_FD_80417 | JGI IMG/M metagenome (GOLD analysis project Ga0100380, IMG submission 80417) | Groundwater microbial communities from Crystal Geyser aquifers in Utah, USA - Crystal Geyser metaG 2015-04 | ecosystem: Environmental > Aquatic > Deep subsurface > Groundwater | place... | reverse complement strand
TTTTGAATTTTCAATACCATTCCCGGCATAGGAGAAACGACATCTTCTTTATGGCGGCTCTTTTCCGAGTGGGCTAAAATAGTTTCAGCATTTATTTCTAATTTTGACCGAACTATACATTCAAAATAATTCCCTTCGGTTAAAATAGCAATTTTATTTTTATCTTTTGCAACTTTTGTTATATTAAATGTTTTTTTATCAAGCCGAAGAAAATAATGATATTCATTGTCTTTTGAAAGATCGAACTGAAATTCTTTTCCCTCGACCAGTACTTTGTTACCGTTTATGAATTGTACAACTTTTTCTTTCCCATTAATGGATACGTAAACTTCATTCATACCGGAGTTCCGTCCATTTATTGGAGGTTGAAACTACTTTTACATGCTTATTATTTTGCGGCAGTAGTTTTAAATAGGCTGAAAAGATAGCAGCCGCGTTCTCCAAATCTTCATTCTGACATATCTCCCTGACTCCTGAAAAATCTTCTTCAATAAGGTCAATTGTGTATTCCCCGCTGATGAATTTATCATTTTTAAGAATTCGTTTGAGGAAGGTAATATTAGTTTTTATTCCCGCAATGAGGTAATCGCTTAATGCGATATCCATCCTCTTAATAGCCGCATACCTCTGTTTTTCCATTACCGATATTTTCGAAAGGAGCGGGTCATAAAAACGGGATATTTCCGAACCGGTTTCGATCCCCCTGTCAACACGAATGTTGGGACCCGAAGGTAACCGGTGATATTCAACTGTTCCGGTTATTGGGAGAAAATTATTTTCCGGGTCTTCTGCATAAATACGACATTCAATAGCATGTCCAAGAATGTGTAAATCATCCTGCTTAAAACTTAGTGGTTCCCCGGCTGCAATTTTCATTTGTTCTTTTACAAGATCAATTCCGGAGATAAATTCCGTAACCGGATGCTCAACCTGCAGACGCGTATTCATTTCGAGGAAGAAAAAGTTTTTATACTTATCAACTAAAAATTCAATGGTTCCCGCATTAAAATAACCACAAGATTTCGCTGCGTTAATTGCAGCGGAAGTCAATTTTTTACGAGTCTCTTCATCTAGAAAAGAAGAAGGTGCTTCTTCAATTACTTTTTGGTGCCGCCGTTGAACGGAACATTCTCTTTCAAAAAGGTGACAGTAATTACCGAATTTATCAGCAATGATTTGCACTTCAATATGTTTTGGATGTTCAACCAATTTTTCGATATATACCGCGTCATCACCGAATGCTTTTAACGCTTCACGTTGTGCAGAATCAAATGCGGATGCGATTTCGGTTTCTGCAAACACGCGTTTCATGCCTTTACCGCCGCCCCCGGCGCTTGCTTTGAAAAGAATAGGATAACCGATTTCGTTAGCGCTAATTTTTGCCGCATCGAGTGATAGAATTTTTTCAGTAGTTCCGGGGACGATCGGCACGCCGTTACGTTTCATTAATTTTCTTGCTGCCGTTTTGCTTCCCATCATTTCCACCGATTTGGAAGAGGGACCGATAAAGACTATTCCACTTTCTTCAATTTTTTTTATGAAGGAAGCATTCTCCGATAAAAAACCATAACCCGGATGAATGGCATCGGCGTTGATTGCTTTAGCAAGTTGAATAATTTTGTCTTGATTGAGATACGATTCGGATGGAAGCGACTCCCCGATAAAATAAGATTCATCAGCTAAACGGGCGTGAAGTGCATACTTATCACTTTCGGAATAAACCGATGCAGAGACGATCTCAAGTTCTTTGCATGCCCGGATGATGCGAACCGCTATCTCTCCCCTATTTGCAATGAGAATTTTTTTAAACAAGTGCGACCTATTTAAGTTCGACTATAGTGATTCCTTCGCCGCCAAATTCCACCGGGGCGAAATAAAAGTTTTTTACACCTTCGTGCTTTTTAAGAATTTCTTTCACCATATTTTTTAAAGCTCCTGTTCCTTTTCCGTGCAGTATTTCAACTTGAACATAATTGCCGGAATAGGCGGCATCTAAAAATTTCACAACTTCAAATTCAACTTGATCGGGTTTCTCACCGCGCAAATCTAACCGGTATTTTATTTCTGAGGTATCCGGTGAGTAAAAAATATTTTCGCTCACTTTTATTGCTTCTTTATTTGCGTGAACCAACGAACTTGTTTTAACTTGAATCTTTAAAGAACCAACTAAGATTGAGGCTTCTTTTTTGTCTTTAGACAACTCAAATATTTTACCGGTAGTTGAAGTATTTTTTATTTGGGCATAATCATCTATTTCAAAATTAACAGAATTTTGCGATAAGTCAACATCTTCTTTCACAAAATCTTTTACCGTTCCAACCAAATTGGCTACAGTTTCGCGGGAAATTTTTATACTCTCTTTGTCAGCCTTATTCTCTTTTATTTCTTTTATTGTTTTCTCTATAGTTTTTTTAGAAGAAATTAAGAACGATTCTGCCTCTTGTTTTGTTTTCTTCAAAATTTCTTTCTTTTCTTTCTCGAACTGAAGATTCTTTTGCTGATAGAGACCGGTAAGCCCCGCGAGCCGGCTATTCTCTAAGCTAATTTGTTGCAACTGAGTGTTAAGTGCATTTGATTTTTCCTCCAAACTTAACAACATCTCTTCCATTTTCTGCTGATCATTTTCAAGGAATTTTTTTGCGTTATTCAAGAAACCATCTTCAAAACCGATACGCTTCGCAATTTCAAAAGCATAGCTTGAGCCGGGGAATCCTTGTTTGAAACGATACGTTGGTTTTATCGCAGCTAAATCAAACTCCATTGAAGCATTTTCAAAACCTTCAGTTTGATGTGCCAAAACTTTTAGACTATTGTGGTGCGTAGTTGAAAGAACTGTCGCTCCCTTATCCTTTAGTGAAAGCAGCACTGCTGATGCGAAGGCTCCACCGGCAGAGGGTTCTGTCCCGGTACCAATTTCATCAAGAAGAATTAGTGAATCTTCATCGGCTTCTTCAAGAATGCTCTTCAAATTTAAGATATGCGAACTGAACGTACTGAGATCATCTTCGAGCGATTGTTTGTCGCCGATGTCAACAAGAATCTTTTCGAAAAAATGAAAATTACTATCTGCATGAGCCGGAATATGCATCCCGCATAAAACCATAAGCAGAAGGAGTCCGGTGGTTTTTAACACAACCGTTTTGCCGCCTGCATTCGGACCCGTGATTACAATAATTTTCCCCCTGGTGATTGAAAAAGTTAGAGGAATAGTGTTACCCTGCCCAAATTTATTCAACAAAATCGGATGTCTTCCCTCTTGCAAGAAAAAGGGTTTATCTTTAAGGAGCGTTGGAAAACTACCCATCATTTCTATAGAATATTTAGCTTTCGCAAAAACTGCGTCAATTTGTGCAAGAGCTTTAAGCGAAGCCAGCAGCGGATGCCGGACGGTGCCAATTTTTTTAGTTACTTCTTTTAGAATCCTTTCGATCTCTCTTTTTTCTGCAAACTGAAGCGAAATAATTTCGTTATTCATCTGAAGCGTTTCTTCCGGTTCAATATAAACCGTTTGTCCCGTAGAAGATTCGCTATGAATAAATCCTTTGATATGTCGTTTATGTTCTGCTTTAACCGGAATAACCATTCTACCGTCTCGCAGGGTTATAAATTCTTCGCGGGTAAAATCTTCTTCTTTGAACTGTTTGGAAATTCTTTGCACGATACGGTTCAGATCCTGCTGCTTCTCTGCAATCTCCTGACGAATCTCATAAAGTTTTTTACTTGCTTTATCTTTTATCTCGCCGGTTTCAGTTATCACTTGATCAATTAAATGTTCGAAGACTTTATCAACAAAAAGATTTTGGGTAAGTTCTCTCAATTCGCTTGCTTCGGACTGAGCTGACTTAAAGAATTGAAAGATGTTCCGCGATATTTCTGCTAATCTTTTTATCTCCAATATTTTTTTTGCAGAAAGAAGTGATCCTTCAATTCCTGAGATCGCAAGGTCTTCCACAAGATCCGGAATATATTCAATGGGAGGGATACATTGTTGAATGAGAATTTCTTTTGCCTGCGTTACCCGAAGCCCTTCATTCTCTATTTCAATTTTGTTTTGCAGCGGAAGCAAGGAAACGATATTCTTTTTGCCGTTTGCGGTGATACAATATTTTGCGATGAAGGTAAGTACTTTGTCAAATTCTAACGCTTGGAGAACTGCCGTAGCTATCATTCTTTAATTGAATCTTTTTCTATGATCAATTCTTTAATAGATTTTTTCGGGTTGGGTGCATATTCGCCGATGTAATCAATTGTTCCCGGAAGTAATTTGTATAAAGTTGAATACGAAAAAGATTTTACTTGATCTTTTTCTGAAGGGACCTTGAAAATGTGAAGAAGATAGAGTGCTGCGCTGACAAAATAAACAATCTGAATAATCCCAACAATGCCCCCGGTCAGCCGATTCATAAAGTTATTAACCTTATCAAACGGATGAATAACCCTCTTCAGAAGAGAAGTAATGAGAACAACTAAAAGGAAAACTACAAATCCGCCAAATATTTCAGCAAGATATTTTTCCATGCCGAACATCTTGTTCAGAATCGTTCCAAATGGTACAGAGAGAAATATCCCGAGAAAAATTGCCAAAAAGAATCCGAGTGAACCGATAAGTTTGCGCACGAAGCCATCTTTGAAACCGAGAATAAAAGCGGCAATGGCAATAACGCCAAAAATTATATCTAAATAATTCAACTTATCCCCAGGAATTTTTCAACAAGTGATTTAACAATTTTCCCCTCAGCTTTTCCTTTAAATTGTTTCATTGCAGCCGGCATTAATTTGGCAAAATCTGCTCTGGTGGATGCGTTCACTTGAAGGGCAATGTTTTTTATTTCTTCAATAAGTTCATCTTCAGATAATTGCTTTGGTAAATATTCTTGCAAGATATTTAACTCAGCGCTCTCTTTACCGGCAAGATCCATTCGTCCTGCCTTGGTAAACATCTCAACCGATTCTCTTCTTTTTTTAACCGCGGTAGAAAGCATTGCAATTTCATCTTCGGGTGTAAGTTCTCTGTTAACTCCGCTTTTATCAAACTCAAGGATCAACGCACGGATAGAACGAATAGTTTCGAGCCGAATTTTATCGCCCGACTTCATTGCCGTTTTCATATCTTCACTAATTTTTTCTCTTAAAGCCATTGAACAAACTCCATTTACTATTAAAAAAACAATTCGTCATTCTTTTGTAAGAAATATCCTACAAGCTGATGAACCCGAATATGCGCCTACGAATGTTGCGACTAAGGCGCCAAGTGATCCATAATTATCGCGGTAAAAAAAATTCAATACCGGTATTCAAATGCCAACTAATAACGCCCAAACCCATGGGCGTTTTGGGCTTATGAAACCAAGGAGAACTGAAACTCCCATCAACATTGTTACTGTAATTCCCGTATCATCCCAGGTGGGTCGGGAATCAATCCAACCGATTAACATACCAAGTAAGGGTGCAAGAACAAAGAGTATCCGATCCCGGTATTTTTCTTTGATCCTAATTTTTTACTTCTCACTATTCTCACGACTAATTACCAACTAACCACTCCAAAATTAAACCAAATTACTCACTAAAAAAACACAGTAATTATCATTTGTACGCGGACGTATTGACCGCCAAGTTTTCCGGGCGAAAAATGAGAATTGCGAACAGCCCGCATGGCGGCTTCATCGCACCCGTATCCAATCCCTTGAATTATTTCAGTACGAACAACTTTTCCCAATTCATCAATATAAGTTTTAACTAAAACTTTGCCGGAAATATTATTTTGCTTTGCCTGTTCGGGGATTACGAGGCGGGATTGAATAGTATTGAACCCCCCTTTGGGTTCCGGCATATAATCAACTGCTGCATAATATTTTACCACCGGTTTAGGTTTTATCTCTTTGATGGGTACATCTGTAGTGACGGAAATCTCTCCTGCACCAGATCCTTCTTGCCCTCCATCTCTACTCCCTGCCAAAGATTGTTTGGCGATTTCTATTGTATCTTTCCCAAGATTTTTTACCGGTTTTGGAATCGCATACTTTTCTTTTTTAAGATTTCTGTTTTTCACAAAAACGGCTTTATCTAATGAAATTGAGGGTGGAGGTCCTAACTCAGAATATTTTAATATTCTCACAGAAGTGGCTGCATCTTCTTCATCGCTAAAAATATTTTGAAAGGCTAAAAAGAAAAGGATTATTAAAACATGAATCCCAAGAGAAAAATAAAAACCGATTATAATATTTTTTTTAAAAAATTCATTCATCTAACTACTACTATGTTCCTTCTATTTCCGAATACTTTCTTTTGTTAGAAGAAATTTTGCGAGTACGGGAAAATGATCGCTGTAGCCGCCGAGATAACGCACTCCGCCATAAGTTGGAAATGGAGCCCCTTCATATTTCCCCGAATGAGTAACGATAAATGCCGGCTTATAAATTTCAAATGAATTACAGAGCAAATGGAAAGATTTATTCGTCAATAAATTGCCGGAGATGATGATCTGGTCTATCATATCCCATTCGGACTGATATTTATAGCTTCCTTCACCGTTTATTTTTTTGCTGTATGCTAAGTTGTATAAATTTTTATAAGAAAATTTCGGAAGTTTAATAATTTCCGCACAAGAAATGGGCAGGGCATTTAAGGTTTCCTTAATGCTGACATCTACCGGTTCGTCATTGAAGTCTCCCATCGCAATAATATTCGCCTTCGTGGAATTTGAAAAATATTTATCAATGCTCATTTTTAAAGTATTCGCAGCCGCAATGCGATTTTTTGCAGATGCTTCAGCACCGCCCCGGCGTGAGGGCCAGTGATTAACAAAAATATGTAAAGTATCTTTACTTTTTGAAAGAAGATTTGCATTCAAAATTAAACGCGTTGGATATCTATCAGAAAGAAATACGGTATCAGCGTTCATTGAGAGAAAAGTAAATTTATCTTTTTTGAAAATCAATCCGACATCTATCCCGCGTTTATCAGGCGACTCTGCATAAACTACTTGATAATGCAAATCAGATAAATGTTTCGCGACCATTGCCTCAAGCACATTTTGGTTTTCAACTTCGCAGAAACCGATAATATCGGGTCCATAGTTATAATTCATCGAGCGGATGACCCTCGCCATGTTAAACATCTTTTTTTCATAACGCTCTTGCGTCCATTCTTTTTTTGCTGAAGGAAGAAATTCCGCGTCATCGTTTCCCGGATCATCAACCGCATTGAATAAATTTTCTTGATTATAAAACGCAACCAGAAGTGTATCGTATTTCTGCGCTGACATCTGCTGAGTTAGAAGCAAAGCGGACAAAAAAACGGTTATGCAAAAAGACCATTTCATTTTCATATCTCTATCCTTGTAACCACACCATGAATTTTCCGGTACGGCAGTTTATAAAATTGAACGAAATTCGGAGTTAGTTTCTTAAAGAATGAATAAAGTTTTAACATGAAACTACTCGTAACAATATCTTCTACGCCGTAGAAGATAACTTTTTCATTGATATTGTGTTTTTTTATTATTGAAGTAAGATCAACAACTTCCATGTAGCCAAGTTTTATTGTCAGTCCATGCAGTCCGATCGCTAAATCCTCGACATATCCCGATTCAACACCATACGGATTGTCGGTTCTCATAATAGAAACCAAAATATTTTTATCATAAATAATATTTGAACTGATGATACAATGCGCAACATACGGGGGAATTTCAAAATTGGTTCTTGAGAAGAAAAGCGCCGTTCCGTCAATGTTTTGCCCGCGGTTGTAAATCTGTTCGTAGGCAATTTTAAATGTATCTAATGGTAGCGACCTGAATGAACGATAGATCGTCTTTTGCCCTGCAATCCAAATTAATGTTACCGTAAACGGAACTGCCGCAATAATTAAAGACCAATACCCGCCGTGCTGCAATTTATCTGTGAGTGAAAAGAGAAACAGGAGATCAACTAAAAAAACAACCGCCGCCATGCTCATTTTTAGATACGACTTTTTATGTTTGAATATCCAGACCATTAAAATTGAACTGATGGTCATGGTGATAGTTACAGCAAGCCCGTATGCCGCCGCTAAGTTTGATGATGCTTTAAAAAGAAGGATCATAAACAAAACTGCTACTAACAAACCCCAATTTACCGCGCCGATATAAATTTGAGATTTTATATGTGTTGATGTGTATTTTATTTTCATCAAAGGAAAAATCCGCGTGGTAATTCCCTGATAGACTAATGAAAATACCGCAGAGATCATAGCTTGTGAAGCGATAATTGTTGCAAAAATGGTTAAGATAATAAAAGGAATATAAAGAAACTCCGCCTGCGACTTTACCATTTGAAAAAGAACTAAGTCAGTTGTGTGATTAACTAAAATGTAAGCCCCCTGTCCGAAGTAATTAAAAATGAGAGCGGCAAAAACGAATCCCCATGCTCTTCTTATCGGAAGCGCGCCGAGATGCCCCATATCAGCATAGAGCGCTTCCCCACCGGTGGCGCACAAAATAACTTCGGACAAAACCAGAATCCCCGCAAGTCCGTTGTGGGTTAAAAAACTAATTGCGTAAGTAGGACTTATTGCAAGTAGAATGGAAGGCATGTTTAAAATTGAAATGAATCCTGAAATAAACAACGAGATAAACCAAATAATCATTATAGGTCCAAAGGAACTGGCGACTTTATCTGTTCCCTTATATTGAAATGCGAAAAGAATTATGGTTATTACCATTGTAATGAGAATAACAATATTTCCCGTTATCCATTCAAACCCATGGATTAGCGGGAGCCCTTCAACAGCAGATAAGATACTGATAGCAGGAGTTATAACACCGTCGCCCATTAGTAAAGAAATTCCGAAGTATCCGAGATAAGCGACAATAGTTGCTTTCTTCCCTTTCTTAACAAAGCTCGAGAGTACTTCCTTTAAAACAATTACTCCCCCCTCACCTTTGATACTTAAACTCATTGCAAGCCAGGCGTATTCAATTGTAACAAGAATAATCAATGTCCAGAAAATAAGCGAAAGAATTCCGAACAGATTATCGTGCGATGGTCTTGTAAGAGTAAAAACAATAACGAGCGTATAGATAGGGCTGGTTCCGATGTCCCCGAAAACCAAGCCCATCGCTTTTACGATATCAGAAAACGAAGATATTTTGAATTTCATAATAAACGGTATTACAATTAAGAGTTAATAACCACTACGATTTCTCCAAGACACTGTTTGGGGAAAAAGGCTGCCCGCCCCGCCACAATGAAGGCGGAAAGGCAGGTAAAAAGAAGAAAATGAATAATGAACATCGAACAAGCCTTCCCGGCTTATGCGGGAAATTTCGAATGAAGAGTTTAAATTCGGATGTCTTAACTTCGAAATTCATTATTCCCTGTTCAAGATTCGATATTTAATTATTGTTAAAGTGTCAGCAATAACGATTATCTTAAAACCTACTCCACCTTACTTTCCGGCAGGTGCTTCTTAGGTGTCTTCAACGCTTTCCATAAAAATCGCACCGTAAAAAAAATGATCACACTCCATGCAGAAAGCATCATAATGAGAGCAGAAGTTTTCATCCTAAGCATTCCTTTCCTGGTTAAGCCGTTCCCGTTTCTTTTTTCTCCATGCTAAATGAACAGCAGTACTAATTAAAATAAATGTTGATAAAAGCAAAATTCTTGTCATATCAATAACAAATACATTAGTAATAAGACCATCAATGAACCATCGCGTATCTACGACCCCGATATTAAATATAGTTCCTATAACGCTATCGGGTGCAAATTGCCAGCCTTGTCCGCTGAACAAATTTCCAAATGCCCCTGTCCAATTTCCAGCAACAGGTTTTACCATTGACCCGATAAAAACGGCGAGGAGAAACGACGGGGTAACATATTTAATAATATATTTAAAGAAGTGAGGAATTTTAATATCGGCTCCTCTATTGATTTCTTCCCAAGCATTATCAATGCCAAATACCCAGACAAAAATAATTGATTCACCTAAAGCAAAAAGAACTAAAGAAAATGTTCCCGCCCAATAATCGAATTCGCCAAAAGCTCCTGCTTCATAAAAGAAGACACAAGGAAGTGCTAAAAGAACCGTCATTAATCCAAAAGTAAGCGCGGATTTTTTCCGGGAAAGATTAAATGAATCCTGTAAAAATGCCATCACCGGCTGCCCCATCGCAATTGAACTTGTTACCCCGGCAAAGAATAAAAGTCCAAACCAGGTCATTCCTGCAAATGCGGCTAATAGTGGTCCCCAATGTTGAAAGAGCATCGGCATAGTTCTAAACCCCATTTCAAAACCGACATTCGCTTTAATCCAATCAAGTCCAAGGTAAGCAACAGCAATCGGGATAATAATTGAACCGCCAAGAAGCACTTCAACAAATTCGTTCATCCATCCGGCAGTTGCCGCATTTAAGGCAATATCTTCTTTTTCTTTTAGATAAGCCGCGTAACAATGGATAGAACCCATTCCTACAGAAAGCGTGAAGAAAATTTGTCCTGCTGCAGCTAACCAAACTTTTGGATTGGTGAGAGAATCGAACTGTGGTTCCCAAAGAAAATTCAAGCCAACCATCGAATCATAAATTGCTCCATTGTCTCCGGCTTTTAGAGTTAATGCTCTGATCGCTAAAAATATACCAAAGAGGATAAGGATCGGCATACCGATTTTGCTTGCAATCTCAATCCCTTTACTGATACCGCGTGAGAGAATCCATAAATTTAAAGTAATAGTGATAACGAAGAATAGTACAGCTTCTGAAGGGAAGTTGATAAGACTTCCGTTTCCAAGATCAAGAAAATGTGAAAAGAAGAGAGAAATTTGCTCGGTTGTTTTGCCGCCGAAAACGCCCGTTATTGAATGCCAAACATAGGCAAGTGTCCACGATTCAATGTACGAGTAATATGCCGCAACCGTAAGGTTCGTAAATATTCCGAACACACCAAAATATTTTAGTATTTTGGATTTGCCAAGAGAATCCAACATACCGGGTGTTGAGTGATGCCCATATTTTCCACCATGTCTGCCGATTGCCCATTCAATCCAGAGGAGTGGAATTCCCATTAAGAAAAAAGAAACAAGATAGGGAATGATGAACGCACCGCCGCCGTTTTGCACAGCTTGCGCGGGAAACCGTAAAAAATTTCCCAAGCCGACAGCATTACCGGCAACTGCTAAAATTAATCCGATCCTGCTTCCCCACTCTTCCTTCTTTTTTATTTCTGCCATGCATTCCTCTTTAAGGTTGAATAAAAACTTTCTTAAGTTTGCCAAAAATTAAGAATAAATCGCTTATAAGAAAAATTGTTTCTGATGAGAAAAGTTGTTTGAGTTTCGGTTTTTGTTCTTTTATGTCAGATTCTTGTAATAATCTGATAAAACAAAAAATCTTATAAATACTTTTTGGTAATTCCTAAAATAATTCATAAATTTTGTACGACAAATAAATAAGAAATCAGGAGTTGTTATTTCTGCATTAGTTTTACACAAAGAAACAGAAGCAACAGAGGTAAGGTGTACGTTACAGGTTCCCTTCTCCACTGTTGCAAATGCTATTTCCGTACAGAAAATTCCGCTAAAAGTAAAATTATTAGATCAAGTCAGCATCACCCTTCGCACTAATCATTACAGCAAAAAGACAGAAGAGGCATATCTCTCATGGATAAGGCGGTTTATTCTATTCAACAATAAAAAACACCCGGCAGAAATGGGAGCTGAAGAAATAAAAGCATATATAAACCACCTTGCCGTAAATCAGCATGTATCTTCATCCACACAAAACCAGGCGTTGCAGGCAATACTTTACCTATACAAAAAAGTATTAAAGAAAGATGTTGGTTGGATTGAGGGTTTAAAAGGAATAAAGCGGGTAAAGCATTTACCGGTTGTTTTTTCTAAAAAGGAAACGATAAAAATATTTGAACATTTAAGCGACGTAACCAAATTAATTGTTTCGCTTCTTTATGGCGGCGGGTTACGACTAAACGAAGCCTTAACTTTGCGAATAAAAGATATTGATTTTGATTATCAACAAATTTTAATAAGAGATGGCAAGGGAGAGAAAGACCGACATACTATTTTACCCGTATCTATCATTCCTGAATTAAAAAAGTATTTGAATGAAGTTTATAAGCAGCATAAAACCGATTTATTAAAAAATAAGGGGGAAACAATTCTGCCATACGCTTTAGCAAGAAAGTATCCCAACGCCGGGAAAGAGTTCGGCTGGCAGTATGCTTTCCCTGCTAATAAATTTATAAAAGATAAAGATAGCAGTTTAATATATAGATGGCATATTCATGAAAGCACAATACAAAGAGCGGTAAAAGAAGCAATTAGTAAAGCTGGAATAATTAAACCCGGAAGCCCGCACACATTTCGTCATTCTTTTGCAACACATCTGCTTGAAAATGGTTATGATATTAGAACAATACAAGAATTACTTGGCCACCAATCTGTAAAAACAACAATGATTTACACTCATGTTTTAAATAGAGGATTGGGCGTGAAGAGTCCGTTAGACTAAAAAACGGATGGAATGATATTATGCAGACCCTATTTTTAAATATTGCGTTTATGGGCGGGAAACAAAACAATTGGAATATATATATGCAACTGCATGCATATATGTATTCCCAAACAAATAAATCAGTGCAGGAGAATTAATAGTTATACGTTTACAATAAAAATACGAGGTTCAATAAATGGAAGATGAATTTTATTCCGATTTTCTTGAGAGGATTGAAGATTTTCATAATAATGAACCAAGAGCTTTTTGTTTTGATTTAGCTTTAAGTTTAATTAACACTGCGAAAGATGAGGATGTAGAAAATTGGTATTATCATACTAAAACAATTGAAGGAATATTATTGTTATTATTCTGTTGGAATTTTGCATCACCAATAACAAAAAGACTGACCAAATCAACAATTGAAATTTTACTT